>ERZ827520.135-NODE-135-length-123943-cov-27.713863_pt1 | contig 123943 bp, 113 predicted proteins | sample MGYA00519581_ERZ827520 | MGnify/ENA primary metagenome ERZ827520 (study PRJEB31778, sample SAMEA3449339) | human gut metagenome | biome: human gut; feature: human-associated habitat; material: faeces | place: United Kingdom | collected 2010/2012 ... | reverse complement strand
GTGCAGGGGGGCCTAAGGGGAGAAATCGAAATCTTCCCTGGCCCCCCTGCAAAAAAGGTTATAAGGAAGGCTCCTTTCTCTTTTGTTTATCTCAACCCCTCAGTCACGGCTTACGCCGTGCCAGCTCCTCGTAGAGGGGAGCCTTTTGGTGCGCTTTACAACCCCTTGTACAATCTCGGCGGGCCGCCAATGACGGCCCCTACTCCGCCAGCTCCTTGCTCGGCTCTGCATTCAGGCTCAGTTCGCTCGGGGCGGACTCAAGCAGCGCATAGTGCGCGGCGCAGGCTATCATGGCGGCGTTGTCCGTGCAGAAGCGCATGTCCGGCCGGCAGAAGCGCAGGTTCGCGCGGTGCGCCGCCTTTTCAAGCGCGGTGCGCAGGGCGGTGTTCGCGCTGACCCCGCCCGCAAGGGCAAGCGTGCTGACATTGTTAAGCTTTGCGGCGTGTATTGCCTTTTGGCAGAGCGTATCCACAACGCTGCGCTGAAAGCTTGCGGCAATATCCGCGCAGTTAAGCGTTTCGCCCTTCTGTTCCGCATTATGCATCAGATTGACTACCGCCGTCTTTATGCCGGAAAAGCTGAAATCAAGATTGTCGCTTTCGTTGAAGCCGCCGCGGAAGGAATAAGCATTGGCGTTGCCTTCGCGCGCAAGCTTTTCAAGCTCCGGCCCGCCGGGGTAATTCAGCCCCAGCGCACGGGCCACCTTGTCGAACGCTTCGCCCGCGGCGTCGTCCCGCGTGCAGCCCAATAGCTTAAAACTGTTATAGCCTTCGACCAGGATTATGTGGCTGTGCCCGCCGCTTGCAACAAGGCATACGAACGGCGGCTGTAAATCGGGATAGCTTAAATAATTCGCCGCAATGTGGCCCGCGATATGGTCTGCGCCTATAAACGGCTTGTTCGCGGCGTATGCAAGCCCCTTTGCGTAGCTTAGGCCCACCAGCAGCGCGCCCACAAGCCCGGGGCCGTATGTGGCGGATACGGCGTCCACGTCCGCTATGCTTAAATTCGCCTGCTCCAGCGCGTCCGCAACAACGCTGCCCACCTTTTCCACATGGGAGCGGGAGGCAAGCTCCGGCACAACGCCGCCGTATTTGCGGTGTATAGGAATCTGCGTGAACACGCTCATGCTCAGCACCTCGCGTCCGCCGCGCACTATGCTTGCCGCCGTTTCGTCGCAGGAGCTTTCTATCGCAAGCATTACGGGCTTATCCTTTAGGCGGTAAGCCTCCGCGCCAAGCAGCGCCTTTTCATAATAATTCATTTCGTCCGGCTCCTTCTTCTGCCCCATACCGCAAGCGCAAGCATAAGCGCAAACGGGATCAGGAATATAAGCGCAAAGCGCACCACAATTTCGTTAAAAAGCGGAAGCGGGCATATGCGTATCATGCGGCATGTGCGGTAATCCATCAGCCAAAGGTCGTTAGTGAAGAAAAGATGATGGAACTCCGTCCAAAAGCTGTTGAAATCAACCGCCACCCATATGCCCAATACCATAAGCACCGCGCCGAATACGGCCGCCGCTATCAAAAAGCCGCGGCAGAGCATACCTATGCGTTCACCCTTTTGCAGCGTAGCCATGCATACGGCGATTATTATTACGGCAAGTATGCCGCCGTATGTGCGCACGGCGCGCCACGCCTGATACAGCGCGCGCACGTCCACCATATGGTCTATCTCCTGCCGGTTATACATTTCAACCACCCGTCCGGCCTCGGTAACGCTTAGCTGAATGCTGTCCACGCGGCCCTCCATGTAATCTACAAGCCGGAATATGGCCTCTGTCATATCCTCGTTGCTCATCATGGTTTGCTTGTCCGTATTGTATTTTACATAGGTTTTATAGTACCAGTCCCGCTGATTCATGCAGAATTGCAGACTGGTGAAAAGCACGGCCGTTATTATAAGGAGCGATGCTATTGTAAGCAGCGCCGTATATACTGCGTTTCTTTTCATTTGCTTTCGGGTATTGCGCCAAGCGCAACGTCCAGCGCGCGCACGGCGTCAACAAACACATCCGGATGATTCTTGCTCAGCACCAGCGCCGCCCTTTCGCGGGGAAGGTCGTTCAATGCGCGCATTGCGCTGAAAAGTATCAAGTCATGGTCCCCGCCCAGCTCGCCCTGCCCTATGGGTACTGCCATAGCTTCCGTGGAGCCCAGTTCGTCATAGCGTATCAGCGCGCGGGGATGCAGCGTTTCTTCCCCGTTGGTGAGCGTTATGCGGTAACGCTCGGCGCTTGCGCTGTATGCTTCAAGCTCGGTATTTATTGTGAAAAGCTTTGCGTCCGCGGCATCGTCCCCGGCCTGGGGCGCAATGCTGCCCATGGGCGCAACCGCATAGAATGCGGAGGTTATCACGCGGGTGCGCGGGTCGCGGTCAACCGCGCCGAACGTTCCGAAGCCCCTCAGCGGTATTCCGGTAACGCCGGTTTCCTCCTGCAATTCGCGCGCGGCGGCGGCGGAAAGCTCCTCGTCCATTTCAACGAATCCGCCCGGCAGCGCCCAGCGGCCTATGAAGGGATGGTTGCGGCGGCGTATAAGCATAACGCAAAGCTCACCCCGCTCATTGAGCGTGAATACCACCATGTCCACCGTTACGGACGGGCGGCGGTACTTGTTTTCATCATATGCGGCAAGGAATTCGGCCAGCGTTTGGCCCTTTTCGTTGCGCGGTTCAGCCTTTGCTTCCATTTATTATAAAACCTCCTTGTGCGGTTTCTATCCGATTATGATTATATCATAAATCCTGCGCCGTTAAATATACTTATTATTATAAAACGCGCCCGTTTGGACGCGATAAGGAGAGTATCGTATGGCAGAAACGCGCATATTGCCCGTAAGGAGTATCAATTCATCCGCCTGCCGCGGCACGCTCAGGCTTAGCTGCGTACAGGGCGGCACGCGGCTTGAGCCAATGCTCCAATGCCGCAAGGCGGGAAGCGTAACGCTTTACGCAATGCTCAGGCGCGGGCGGGTAACGAGGGCTGAGGCCGACGGCGCGGGCTATTTCGTTGCGGCGAACGACGTTGCGGGCGCGATAATATTGATGGATGGAACAATAGCGGGCGCGGCGTTTTACGGCATAAGCGCAGCCGCGCGGGAGCGCGCATTCACGGCCGTGCGCATGGAGGAAGCACGGCGGCAGGGCGAACAGAGGCGGCAAGGCTGCCCCTGCGCAGCCGCGCGGGAGGAGCCGCAGTTATCGCCGCCTATATGTCCCGCTGAGCCAACTTCGCCGCAGGAGCAACTCAAGTCTGCTCCTGTGCAAAGCAGTGCCGAGGAAGGCGAAACGGAGCCGAAAAGCGACGTAGGCCGCGCCCTGCTTGAGCGCGCGAACCGCCTTTTCACCCCGCCGGACGCAAATGCGGAGCCGTTCGTGCCCCGCCCATATGTGCGCAATGAGCAGCCCGCAGCCGCGCCTAAGCCGATACCGCCCATCGAGCAGCAGCCCTCGTGCCGCAACCGCTGCCGCGGGAATAACAGGAGGAGGTAGGGGGAAGCGCGCTTACGCGCGATGAAATCCTGCTGACGCAGGGTGAAATTGCGCTGACGCGCAGTGAAATATTGCTTTCGCAATGTGAAATCCGCCTGACGGCGGGTGAGCGGGAGAGATTGTTAAGCTATGGGGACTGGAAGCCGTCCCCGTTGTTTGTTTTATACGTGAGTTTGTAAAGCGCACTAAAGGCGCCTCCGCGTGCGGGGGAGCTGTCGGCGTAAGCCGACTGAGAGGGGGGAACAGCTCACGGCACTTGGCAGCTTTAAGTCGTTCCCCTTTCGTCTGCTCATTGCATTCGCAGCCACTTTCCCCGCACGCGGGGACAGCTTTTGGCTTGACGTAACGAACAAAAAGAATAACCGCCCCACGTCCAAGTTCGGCGGTTATTCCTAAATCACGATTCTTGGTCTTACCATCCATCGGCAAGTACCTTTTTTATTATTATATCCAACCCGCCCCTAATATGCAAGCGAATACTTTCACTTTCCTATGGGATAGGTTTGCTCTATCAGCTCCCAGCCTTCGTAATCGGGCGTTATGGCATTGGGGTCATCGTCGTTTACCATAATGTCCGGGCCGGCCTCGGCAAGCGAGCCGTCCACTATGTCGCAAAACACATAGGTCGCTATTCCGCCGTGGTACTGCGAAAGCAAAAAGCCCGTTCTGCCCTCATGCACATGTATGCCCGCGCTGAAGCCGCCACATTTTATGTGCCCGAGCGATATTATGTTTTCCCCGTCGCAGGTATAAAGCATCACGCTGCCGTTTGCGCCGCAGGTGTAGGCAAATATTATAAGGTCGCTCACGCCGTCCTTATTTATATCGGCAAAGCAGTAATCGCCAAGGCCATATCCTTCAAACCCATCGGGATAGGCGCTCTTTATGTCCCCGTCGTAGTAATCGGGCAGGCCGGAATCGTCCATCCAGGCATAGCTGTTTACGAATTCAACGTATTTGTCGCGGTACATTACGCCGTCTTCATCGGCGGTCTTTTCGGCGTTCATGGTCAATGCGCCTTCGGGAATGCTGGTTGGCTGAGAAACATTGAAGCTTGAATCGGGGAAGCTTGCTATAACGCTCATCCTGCCCTCTATGTTTTCCTTCATCCTTTTTACCGCGCCCGAAAGGGACTTATCGAACTCCACCGAATCGAAGGACAGCCATACGCATTTAAGATACAGCAGCGCCGCGGCACGGCTCACGTTCGCGCGGTCCGCCATGTCCGTACTTTGCTGCGCGCGGCTGTAAGCATAGCTGAAATAATCCTGAATATCCGCCAGAATGGTAACGTTCTTCATGGCGTCGTTCTTCTTATTCACCTTCAAAAGATACGGGTCGATAAGGTTTATGCCCGTTTTTACAAGCTTTGCGGGCGTAGTAAGCACAACGTGCTCCGTCATGGCGTCCGTTGCCTGCTTTGCTATCCATTCTTCGCCCAGCAGCTTTATGCCGTCCTTGATAAGATAATTCTCAAAGTCGTTATTGTATTTATCATAGCTTCTCAGCACGTCGCTGCCCATAGTATACGCGGGCTCCTTCTGCATGGAGCGCCAAATTTTGCCGCCGAAGCGCACCGCGTTGTTCACTTCCTTATATGCATCCGCATAAAGCGCGTTCACCTTTTTGACCGCATACAGCTTATTAACAACGCCCATGAAGTCCGAAGCGGAGAATTTGTAATAATCTTCGGCCTGCTTCACCGCCTCCGCACATTCGCGCAGGGGACCCGTTCCGTCCTGCCCGAAAAGAAGATAACCGTCTCCCGGTATGGGCAGCTCAAGACCGGCATAAAAGTCATCGTATGCGCTCTGCCCTTTAAGCGTAAGATCTATTGCCTTTTCGGTATACTTTGCGCCGGATTTGACCAGTTCGCCTATTGTTTTTTCGCTGCCGCATGGACCAAGCACCCTAAGCAGCATGTCCTTATAATCGTCCTTATACGCCTTGCCTATATTTATGCGCAGATTCCATACTATGTTATATGCCCATGCAAAGCTTTGCACCAGCCATTTGCCGCCCATGTTTTCAAGAAGGTCGGCATTATAGGCGGAGTCCTTCATTACGCGCTCCGTTTCACACAGCAGCGAATCAAGATTGACCGGCACGGAATTATAGAGCATTTTGCCATCGTAGGAGGCGGAAACGAACGTGTTCAGCCGGTTCATGAGGGCATTTAGGTCGTATATCTTTTTGCCGTTAACGGTCTCGCTCGGGACATACTCGATATACGGCTTTACCTTAACGCCGTTTTGCCCCGTGAAGCTTTCGCCGTCCCAGTTAAACCCCAGCATGTCCGCCGCTGACTCGGCCGATATATAATAGCCCTTGCCCTTGTATTCATACATGGTAACGGAGCCGGCATGGTCGCTGTGCATGTCCTGATACGGCGCTTCAAATTCATAGTATTCGTCCTGTGCCGCGCTGTACACGGGCAGAAGCAGCGCGGCCATTATGAACGCCGCAATGCGCATGAATGTGCGTTTGGTCATGGTGATGTACCTCCTTGGAAAATTTTAGCCAAGAGTGATTTAGCAGCCAAAAGGCTCCCCTCTGCAGGGAGCTGGCAATACGCCGCAAGGCGGATTGACTGAGGGGTTGACGTAAACAAGCGAAGCCCCGATGCAACCCCTCCGTCCATTCGCTAACGCTCATGTCCACCTCCCCCTTCAGGGCAGGCTTAACGTAAGAGTTTGCACTGCACCAAAAGGCGCCACCGCTTGCGGGGGAGCTGTCGAGCCGTAGGCGAGACTGAGGGGGAACAGTAAAATAGCTTGACAGCTTTGAGTCATTCCCCTTTCGGCCACTCACTCCGTTCGTGTCCACTTTCCCCGCACGCGGGGACAGCTTTTGGTATACCTTATCCTCTCAATTTCTCCGTATCCAGCTTGTCGAACCCCTTCAGCACGGGGTAGAGTTCGTTTGCTATTTTATCCACGCCGCCCACGTCGTCGCTTTCTATGTTCAGCGGCATCAGCGGCTCGTGCAGGGACATTCTCAGCAGGCACCAGCCGTTGCCGCGGGCAGGGGAGAAGTTCACGCGCACGCCCTCAAAATTGTCGCCCGCAAGGCTCACGCCGTCCTGCGCCTTGGCCCAGTCCGTAAGCGCGGCGATAACGCTTTCTCCATACGGCCTGAAATCCTCTGTGTTCAGCGCCATGCGGTATTCGCGCGCTTCCTTGGGCTCGCGCAGGTCGGCTATCATTGCGCTCAGGCTTTCGCCCCTGTCCTTCGCGCGGGAAAGCTCGATGAGCAGCTTTACCATAAGGTACGCCCCGTCATCCAGGAAATAATTCTCCTTCAGCGCGCCGTGACCGCTCGTCTCCATTGCAACCTGCGCGTCCTGACCGGCGTTGTTCAGGCGTATGGCCTCGTTTATAACGTTGCGGTAGCCGCGCATAAAGCGGCGGTGTATGCCGCCGTGCGCCGCAATGAATTCGGCAAGGCCGGTGGAGGTGATGGAATCGGTCACTATCGTGGTGCCCGGGTGCTCGTTCAGCTCTATCGCCGCTATCATGGCAATAAGCCTGTTGCGGTTCAGCTCCCGCCCGTCGCCGAGCACCGCGCCCGCGCGGTCAACATCCGTATCGAATATAATGCCCAAATCGGCACCTGCTTCCTTTACGCCGTTAATTATATACGCCATTGCCCGCTCGTCCTCCGGATTTGGCGCATGGTTGGGGAAATGCCCGTCCGGCTCGGTAAAAAGGCTGCCCGCCGTGTTCGCGCCGAGGGGTATGAGCACATCCTTTTCAAAGAAGCCGCCCGCGCCGTTGCCCGCGTCTATTATTATGCGCATGCCTTCAAGCGGCAGCTCCTTGTTTGTGCCGCGGCGTATCGCGCCCACAAGCTGCGCCGCGTATACGCCCATGAAGTCTATCTTTTCCGCAGTGAAGGCCGTATCCGCGCCGTCGGCATAAAGCGTTTCGGCAATGGTCAAAATCTCCTTTATGTCCGCCTTTTCAAAGCCGCCCCCGGCCGTAAAAAACTTGAAGCCGTTGCGCTCATAGGGCAAATGGCTTGCCGTGGCCATAACCGTGCCATCGAACATAAAGCCTTCGGTAACGGTCGCCATGAACATGGCGGGCGTTGTGGCAAGGCCCGCGTCATAAACGCTTGCCCCTTCCGCGTTCAGCCCCGCGCCCAGCGCCGCGCAGAGCATTTCGCCCGAAAGGCGGGAATCCCGCCCCATGCACACGCGGATATCAGCTTTATTAAGCTTTGTCTTAAGCACGCGCGCGAAGGCACGGCCTATTGCATACGCCGCATCGGGTGTAAGGTCAACGCTCCTGCCGCCTTCGGTTTGTATCGCAACGCCGCGAATATCGCTGCCGTTCTGCAATTTTGCAAGCTGCATATTCATCCTCCCGTAAAAAAGGCGGGAGATGCCCCGCCCGTGATATTATTGTTTATTCAAGGCCGCACAGCAGCCTGTACAGCGGCTTTATGGTACTGAACGCCGCAATAAGGTCGTCCTTCAGCTCCGGCTCAAGCGTGCGCTTAACATTGGGGCAGAAGAAGCTCCAGCCAAGGCTTTTGCGGTTGAGATAGGGCTTCAGCCTCTCGTCCGCGTCCTTAAATCTGTCCCGTTTGAACATATCGCCTTCAAGGTGCATGCCCGCATTCTCAACGGCCTTTGCATACTTCAGGAACGCCGTGGGCTTGGCCTGTACGCGCGCGCGAAACGCCGCCATAAGCTCCGTATTCGGGGAATATATGCCAACGCCGTAGCCGTAGCCCGCGGGCTGAATTTCAAAATAAAGGCCGAAGCATTCGCCTACCGATTCGCCCCTGTGCTTAAAGCAAAGCCACGCATGGTTGCGATAGGGCAGCTTATTCGCGCTGAAGCGCGTGTCCCTGTTCAATCGGGACACAACGCCCATAAGATTTGTATTGAACAGCGGGTCTATATCAAGCGCCGTTTGGCTCAGCTCCATGGCAAGCGCGCGCATGGGGTCGCGCACGCCGTCATAATACCGCTGCCTGTTCGCGTCCACAAACGCCTTTTCGTTATTGAACTCCAGCTCCATCAAAAAGCGGTATCCGTCCGCCGTAAAGCCCGTAAAGGTCGATAACTGCGCCATGCTACGCTATCTGTCCTCCCTGAAATATGCCAAGCCCAGCGATGCGGGCGGCTGGCTTTCCTTGCTGCGCCTGAGAGACACAACTATAAGCACCAGCAGCGTGACCACATAGGGCAGCATTTTGAATATTTCCTGGCTGGAACGGGTAAGCCCGGGCAGGTAATAATATACCCAGCTCAAAAGCCCGAAAAGATACGCGCCCCAAATTGCGCGGTTGGGCTTCCACGTGGCGAATATAACAAGCGCCACCGCAAGCCAGCCAAGCTTTTCTATGCTGCCGTCCGTCGCCCAGGTGCCCTTTATATAATCCATTGTGTAATAAAGCCCGCCAAGGCCGGATATGCCCGCACCCACGCAGGTGGCAACATATTTATATTTGGTAACGTTTATGCCCGCAGCGTCCGCCGTTGCGGGGTTTTCGCCAACGGCCCTCAGGTTGAGGCCCACGCTCGTGCGGTTAAGGAACCACTTCACCGCAAGGGCAACTATTATGGCAACGTAGGCAAGGAAGCCGTAGAAGAAGAACATTTCGCCGAAAACACCCGTGCTGTCGGACAAAAAGGGAATCTTGGTGCGGTAAACGCCGCTGGTGAAGGCAACGGAGATCTGGCCCGCACCGCCGGCCATTTTGTTAAGATTGCCGCCGAAAAGGTTGGCGAAGCCGCTGCCGAATATGGTCAGCGTAAGGCCGGTAACGTTCTGGTTGGCGCGCAGGGTTATTGTTAAAACGGAATATATAAGCCCGCCTATCATGGACATTACGAATGCCGCCGCAAGCGTTACCAATATTGCAACGGCCGGAACGGGATTCGCCGTGCCGTTTTCATACAAAAACGCAGCTATAAGCCCCGCAATGCCGCCCATGTACATTATGCCCGGCACGCCAAGGTTAAGATTGCCGCTCTTTTCGGCTAATATTTCGCCCACTGCACCGAAAAGTATTACCGTGCCGAAGTATACGGCCGCCTGAAAAAGGGAAACGATCTGGCTCATTTATTTTCCGTCTCCTTTCGCGCGGTGCGGAAATGCACCTTGAAATTGATGAAGAATTCACTGCCCAGTATAAAGAAGAGTATCATGCCCTTTATCATTTCGGATACGAAATCGTTAAGGTCGAACTGGGAAGCAATTTCGCTTGCGCCGCGCTGAAGGAATACCAGCAGCGACGATACGCCAAGCATTATGAACGAATTAAACTTGGAAAGCCAGGCGACTATTATGGCCGTGAAGCCGCGCCCGCCGGCTGTGCTTGTTGAAATGGTGTGTCCTGCGCCGGCAACGGCGATGAAGCCCGCTATGCCGCAGATTGCGCCGGATATCATAACGGTGCGGATTATTACGCGCTTAACGTTTATTGCGGCGTAGCGCGCGGTGTTCATGCTTTCGCCCACAACGGCGATTTCAAAGCCCTGCTTGCTGTATTTAAGATAAAGATACATTGCAACGGCAATGAGCACGACTATTATGACGTTTAGCATATACTGCTGACCGAAAATGCTGGGGAACCAGCCGGCGTTTGTAGTCGGGTTGATTATGCCAACGGTGTTGGAGCCGTAGGGATTCTCCCACTTTGAAACGCAGAAGGACGTTATCTGAAGCGCAATGTAGTTCATCATAAGCGTGAAGAGCGTTTCATTGGTGTTCCAGCGTGCCTTGAACACGGCGGGTATAAGCCCCCATATTGCGCCCGCAAGCGCGCTTAGCACAAACATTATCAAAAGCACAGGCGCAAGCGGCATATTCGGCGCAAGATAAATCATGCAGGCCGCGGCCGCAACGCCGCCGACCAAAACCTGGCCTTCGCCGCCTATGTTCCAAAAGCGCATTTTGAACGCGGGCGCAAGGCCCACGCCTATGCACAGCAGCATCATGATTTCGCGTATGGTCGTCCATACGCGCCTGGCGGAGCCGAAAGCGCCCTTGAACATTGCGCCGTAAATTTTGAGGGGGTTAAGGCCGGTAAGCGCATAAAGTACGATTGCGCATACCACCAACGCCGCCGCAAGGCCTATCGCGCGGATGGCAAGATTATGCCAAAGGGGCAGCGTGCCGCGCTTGGTTATATGAACGAGCGGCTCGTGCTTTTTTGCTTTACTCATTTGCGTTCTCCTTTCCGCTAAGCCTTGTCATCAGCAATCCAACCTCTTCCTTCCTTGCGCTGCGGCCGTTCACTATTCCGCTGACCTGGCCGGCGCACAGCACCACTATCCTGTCGCAAAGCTCAAGCAGAACGTCCAAATCCTCGCCAACGTATATTACCGCTGCGCCCTTCGCCTTCTGCTCGTTGAGCAGGTGATATATGGTATACGAAGTGTTTATGTCCAATCCGCGCACGGCGTATGCCGTCATAAGCAGCGAAGGCTCCGCCGCTATTTCGCGGCCCACCAATATTTTCTGCACGTTGCCGCCGCTCAGCCGCCTTAGCGGAGTGCCGAGGTTAGGCGTTACGACCTCCAGCTCTTCAACTATTTTATTGGCGCGCTCGCGCGGGTGCTTCCTGTCCGCAATGGGAGACTTGCCGGATTTATAGCTTCTCAGCATTATGTTATCCACCAAATCCATGCTGCCGACAAGGCCCATGCCGAACCTGTCCTCCGGCACAAATGCAAGGCCTACGCCGCTTTTGTATATATCCTCCGGATCGCGCCCGACCAATTCGGATGCTTCCTTATCCGGCGGAATGAACATTATGCTCGAGCCTTCCTCCGGATCCTGCAGGCCGGCTATAGCCTCAAGCAGTTCCCTCTGCCCGCTGCCGGATATGCCCGCTATGCCCAGTATTTCCCCGCCGTAGGCCGTGAAGCTCACGTTTGAAAGCTTCTTCACGCCGTCCGCATCCTTTACGGTAAGGTTTTTCACTATAAGGCGCTCGGTAAGGCCGTTAGGCTCGGGCCTGTCTATATTCAGCGTGGTGGCCTTGCCCACCATCATGTCCGTAAGCTGCTGCGGGTTGGTTTGGCTTGTGGGTACCTCGCCTATGTATTCGCCCTTTCTAAGCACCGCCACGCGGTCGCTTATTTCCATAACCTCGTGCAGCTTATGGGTTATTATGACAATGCTCTTCCCGTCCGCCTTCATGTTGCGCATAACGGCGAAAAGCTTCTCCGTTTCCTGCGGGGTAAGCACGGCGGTGGGTTCATCCAATATCAAAATGTCTGCCCCGCGGTAAAGCACCTTAACTATTTCAAGCGTCTGCTTTTCGGAAACGGACATATCATATACTTTTTTATCCGGATCTATAACAAAACCGTAGCGATCGCATATTTCCTTGACCGCCCTGCGCACGCCGTTCAAATCGAGCACGGCTTTTTCGTTAAGGCCAAGGATAATGTTTTCCGCCGCGGTAAACACATCCACCAGCTTAAAATGCTGATGTATCATGCCTATATGCAGATCTAACGCATCCTTTGGGGAGGCGATGCTTACCTCCTCCCCGTTAACATATATCTGCCCGCTGTCGGGGAAATATATGCCGGAGAGCATATTCATAAGGGTTGTTTTTCCGCTGCCGTTTTCACCAAGGAGGGAAAGTATCTCGCCCCGGTGTATTTCCAGCGTAATGTTGTTGTTGGCTACCACATGCGAAAACGTTTTTGTAATGTTTACCATGCGTACTGCTAAGTTAGCTTCCAATTCAGTGTACCTCGTGCGTATAAGTTTATGGGGGAGATAAAGCCCAATGCGTATCCGATATGCTCAGATATACTATTATAAAATAGATCTCGCCAAAAGAAAAGTAGGGAAAGCGGCGAAAGCCGCCTTCCCTATAGGATTTTTTTGAATCAGTTGTTGTTCAGCTCGTTTATGCCGTCTATCTTCAGGCCGAAGTAAGGCGCGCTGCGCAGCGTGGATTCATGGAACACGCCGTCGGTAACGGCCTCGCCGCTATCGCCTTCCCGGTCGCCGTTGGTATCGATGGCCAGGAAGCTGGTCACGGTTTCGCCGCCAACGGTGAACTTGGAGCAATCGAACACGTTCAGGGTGCCTTCCTTTATGCCCTTTTCAACCTCGGCAACCTTCTCGGCGGTGCCTTCGGCACAGCTTTCGCCCAGCTTGGATATCATGTTGGCGCCTTCGGCATAGCCCTTGGCCCAGTCGGTCGCTATATCCTCGCCCTTAAGCGCGCAGTTGAACGCATAGGTGTAATATACGCTCCAGTCGTTCTGGGCGCTGGTCAGCGCGGCGGTGGGGGCGGAGGGCAGCATGTCTATATTGTAGCCCACGCAGTACACGGTGGTGCCGGCTTCCTGAGCGGCCTGGCAGGCGGAGGGAGCGCCGGTGGAGTCCGCATGCTGGCTGATTATGATGCAGCCGCGGGACATAAGGGTATTGGCGGCTTCGCCTTCGGCTACCGGATCAAACCAGGAGCTGGTATAGAGAACGTCCATAACAACGTTGGGAACTATGCTCTGCACGCCAAGGAAGAAAGCGGTGTAGCCGGAAACAACCTCGGCATAGGGGTATGCGCCGACGTAACCCAGCTTTATGTTGCCGTTTTCGTCCATGTTATCGGCGGCAACCTTACCGTCGTTCACAAGCTCCTGCAGCTTCATGCCGGCAACAACGCCGGAAACGTAGCGGGATTCATAGGTGTTGCAGAAAGCGTTCTTGAAGTTCTTCAGTCCGCTCAGGGCCGCGGTGTCGCCGGTCATGGAGGCGAACACTACGTCCGGATTTTCGGTAGCGGCCTGCTGCATATAGGCCTGATGGCCGTAGCTGTCGGAGAAAATGTGGGTGCAGCCGGCTTCAACAAGCTCGATAGCCGCATCGTGGCACTTCTCGTCCTCGGGTACGTTGTATTTCCATACAACATGGTCGGTGTCGTTGGGGATGCCGCAGTTTTCAAGGGCCTTCTTGATGCCGTTGATGTGGGCTTCGTCATAGCCGGTATTCTCGTCGTGTACGAGGATAACGCCTATTTTCACGTCCTTGTTGCCTTGGGTGTTGTTGGTCTCGCTGCTGCACGCTACCAGGCTCAGGGCAAGCACCAGTACGAGAGCGACCGCAATCAGCTTTTTCATGTTTGTTTCTCCTCCTGTTGTGTTTATTTGGGGATAATTTTATGCTTACCGCCGCGCCTGACTTTTGCCCTGTCCGGCGGGCGGGGCAAAGCTTATATTATGCCGGAAGCCTCCAGCGCTTCTATGCTCGGTGCACACTTATGCGGCCGGCCCGCCGCACGCAGCGCGTTCTTCACGTCCTTCAGTCCGCTGCCGGTGCTTATGGTGGTCACGGTCTCGTTGGGCTTTATTATGCCCTGCTGCACCGCCTTCATAACGCCCGCGGTTGCCGTAACGCCCGCAGGTTCGCCGAAAATACCTTCGCTGCGGCCCAGTATGCCCATCGTGGCAAGAATATCCTCATCGCTCACGGCAATCCATGCGCCGTTAGACGCGCTTACCGCGCGCAGCGCCTTTTTCGGGTTACGCGGCACGCCTACGGCTATCGAGTCGGCAAGCGTGTTTTCCTCCGCCGGGATAAGGTCGCGGTTCTCCCGCGCCGCATCCACGAACGGGCAGCAGCCCGTGGACTGCACGCCAAGTATTTTGGGTATACGCTCTATGAAGCCCAGTTCATATAAATCATGGAAGCCGTTGTATACGCCGCCTATGGTGCAGCCGTCGCCCACGGAAACGGCTACCCAATCGGTAACAGACCAATTAAGCTGCTCCGCAATTTCAAGCGCAACGGTCTTTTTGCCTTCGGTAAGGGTGGGGTTTATGCCGGCGTTTCTATTATAATAGCCGTATTTATCTATCGCCGCGCGGGAAAGCTCGAACGTTTCGCGGTAATTGCCCTGCACGCTTATTACCTTCGCGCCGAATATCATTAGCTGGGCCACCTTGCCCTCCGGCGCGCGCTCCGGCACGAATATAACGGCCTTAACGCCCATGCGCGCCGCGTTGCCCGCAAGGGAGCTTGCGGCGTTGCCGGTGGAGGAACAGGCTATGGTATCGTATCCAAGCTCCAGCGCCTTAGCCACGGCCACGGCGCTTGCCCTGTCCTTGAGCGAGGCTGTGGGGTTGAGCCCATCGTCCTTGATATAGAGCGCCTTTATGCCAAGCTCCGCACCCAGCTTATTGGAAGGATAGAGCGGGTTCCAGCCAACGCGCAGAAAACGAGAAAAGTCCCGCGGCTGCACCGGCATAAGCGGCGCATAGCGGAACATTGAATTATCGTGATTATCGGCAAGGCTCTTTTTGGTAAAGCCCTTTTTTATATAGTCATAGTCGAACAAAATGTCCAGTATGCCCTTTTCGCCGCAATGGGGGCAGGTCATCTGCTCCCGATACGGCATAACTCGCCCGCAAACGGTGCATCGTACTCCGGCAATGTGGTCCATAGCGTCCCCCTTCGGTGCATATCACAAAAAGCTTGAATAATCCATTCGTTCAACAAATTTTTTAGGCTAATCTCTTTATTTTTTAGCCCCAATTAGTACTTTCACATTATAACTGATTATGTTAAAATGTGCAACAGGCATAAATAATTGTTTTAGTCTAACTAATTTTTAGCTTGGAGGTATAATCATGGATAAGAAACTATCAAATGTAACCGAACGCTTCCTGCGCTATGTCAAGGTGGATACGCGCTCGGCGGACGGCGTGGAGAGCATCCCCAGCACGCAAAAGCAGTTTGACCTTGCCCGCATGATAGAGGCGGAGATGAAGGAGATTGGCCTTGAGGACGTCAGGCTGGATGAGCATTGCTATGTATACGGCTTCATACCCGCAACGGATGCAAGCCTGCCCACGCTCGGCTTCATCGCGCATATGGACACGGTTGAATGGGCGGGGGAGCAGAGCGTGAACCCCCGCATAGTTGAAAGCTACGACGGCGAAAGCATAAGGCTGAACGATTCCGTAACAATAGACACGGCGGTTTTCCCCTATATGAAGGAGCTGAAGGGGCAGGATCTGATAGTTACGGACGGCACAACGGTGCTTGGCGCGGACGACAAGGCGGGCGTTGCGGAGATAATGACAATGGCCGAAACGCTCATAAAGGATAAGTCCGTACGCCACGGCAGGATAGCCATAGGCTTCACGCCGGACGAGGAAGTTGGCAACGGGGCCACGCTTTTCGACGTGAAGGGCTTCAATGCGGACTTTGCATACACCGTTGACGGCGGCCCGATAGGCGAAATAGAATACGAAAACTTCAACGCCGCAGGCGCAAAGGTGCTCGTGCACGGCCAAAACATACACCCCGGCGGGGCGAAGGACAAAATGGTCAATTCCATACACGTTTTCGAGGAGTTCAACGCGCTTCTGCCCGCGTTTGAGCGGCCGGAGCACACGGAAGGCTACGAAGGCTTCTTCCACCTTGGCAGCATAGAGGGCAGCGTGGAGCAGACGAAGGCAAGCTATATAATCCGCGACCACGACATGGCAAGGTTTGAAGAGCGCAAGGCTCTCATGCGCCGCGCGGCGGACTTCATAAACGCACGCTACGGCGAGGGGACGCTTGAGCTTACGCTGAAGGACAGCTATTATAACATGAAGGAAAAGATACTGCCGCACATGCACCTGATAGACACGGCGAAGGCGGCGATGGAGACGCTTGGCATAGTTCCCGAAATAGTGCCCATACGCGGCGGCACGGACGGCGCGCGCCTTTCCTACATGGGCCTGCCCTGCCCCAATCTCTGCACCGGCGGCTATAACTTCCACGGCAACAAGGAGTTCATAAGCATCCAAAGCCTTGAAAAAATGTACGAGCTGCTGCTTGAGATAGTGAAGAAAACGTATAAGGAGTAAATAAATACCCAAAAGCTGTCCCCGTTTATGGGGAAAGTGGCTGCGAGTGTAACGAGCAGACGGAGGGGTTGCAACGAGGCTTCTGTTGTTTACGTCAACCCCTCAGTCAATCCGCCTTACGGCGTATTGCCAGCTCCCCGTAAAGGGGCGCCTTTTTGACAACAACAAAAAAGCATAGCCCCGGCATTTCGGGGCTATGCCTAAGAAGGACATCAAATCGCTCGTAACACTAAACTAACATCAACACGACAAAATGGAGGTTTTAATAATTTTCGATCACCCGGCGAAAATATCCGCCGAGGTCGCTGTCAAGAAAGTTGTCATCATATTCCGATATGGGCAGTTCGGTTTGCATATCGTCGGTAAGGCAAACATACATGCCCTGTATCGTTATCGGTGCCGCTGGAACGCCGTTTGTATCCTCAATCTGGCTCATGCACAGCTGCACGCTCGCGATATAGCTTTTGCCCGGCTCAAGATAAAACGACCCGTCGCCCTTTTCCGTGCCCATTTCAAATTCGGGCATCGCGCTTATCTGCCGCATATAGCCATACTTGCTGATTTCATACTCTTCAAAGGATGCGCTTGAGAAGAGGCTGCTTATTTCAATTTCCTGTTCAAACCCGTCGTAACTGCGCGCCGAGTATTCTACGTTTACATTTACCTTTACCGGCGCGGCATACGGGCGTATCGTCACACGTTCGTCACCGTTTACGCTGAAAACGATAACGTCGCTCTTGGGTGCGTCCGCCATATCGCGATAGCTGCTCACCTTTGCGCCAATGCGGCCGGACAATTCGGCATCCAGCATGGAACTATCCGCCAGCGCAGGCGACAGCGCTGAAAAAACCATCATGGCCGCAAACATGCAGCACAATACCCTCTTCATGTCAGCTTCCTTTTTTCTTGGTCGTCCTGGTACTCTATCTGACAGAACCCGTATCTGTCAGTGCTACGATTGCGGCCTTTCGCCTGTGTTCAATGGAATCCACTCCTTTCGCATCCGGCAAAAAATATTCTGTTGTACTTGTTCGGTTCTACTAACTCTGAACTTATAATACCAAATTATAAGCGTATTTGCAATACTTATATTATAATTTTTTATCACATACTTTTTTGGGGGTATAGATAACGCCCCGCTCACCCTTTTTGCGGGCAGGCGGGGCATTTTGAGCATTATTAGAATATTCTGTATGCGCAGTAGAAATACTTGCGCCAGTAATCGGTCTTGTAGGAGCGGCGCACCACGCAGCCTTCGCCGCTGGATGCATCCACCATTTCGGAGCCGCTCATCGCTATGCCCACATGGCCCTTGCTGGAGGACATGCGGAAAACGATTATGTCGCCCTTCTGAATGTTATCAATGGAGCTTATCTTCTGATATTTGCTCACCGAACGCCAGCTCTTGCTGGTCATGTAGCCCTGCCTTACGCCGGCCTGGTTAAGGCACCAGTATACGAAGCCGGAGCAATCGAAGGAGCTTGGGCCCTTGGCGCCGGTCTTGTAGCGGCTGCCGAGCTTAGATAGGGCTATCTCTATCAGCCTGTCCGCGCTCGCGCCGGAGGAATAATTGCCTCCGCTCGATCCGCCGCTCGATCCCGAACCGCTGCTTCCGCCGGGCGTTGCGGCGGGCTTATCGCTGGGCGCGGCCTTGGCGTTGCCGGAAACGAGCTTCGTCATCGTGGCGCGGCCAACCTTGCCGTCCGCGCTCAGGCCGTTCTGCTTCTGGAAGGAGCGCACTGCCGCTTCCGTGCCGGAGCCGAAGTAGCCGTCCGCGCTTGAAAGATAGCCAAGCTTTTTAAGCATCTTCTGCACGTTTTTAACCGTGTCCCCGCTCATACCTATCGTAAGCGCGTTCGCCTGCGCATCGGAGGACATAAGGAGCTTGCGCGTCTGCGGGCCTATATGCCCGTCCGCAATAAGGCCGTTTAGCTGCTGGAAAAGCTTTACCGCGCTTGCCGTATCCTTGCCGAATGTGCCGTCCGGCTCCGTGGTAAGATAGCCCAGCTTGAACAGCCGCTTTTGATATTTCAGCACATCGTCGCTCTTTTCGCCGTATGAAAGCGAGTGCGGGATGGCGTCCTCGCTGTAAAGCGCTTCCTTTGTGTTCACGCCTATCATGCCGTCCACGTCCAGGTGATTCCTATCCTGGAATTCCTTCACCGCGGCGGCGGTTTCGTCGCCGAAGTAGCCCGTGGCCTTCTTCATGTAATCCAGTTCAACAAGGCGCTTCTGCAATTCCTCTATGTCCGTGCCCTCGTCGCCCACCGTTGCCATGTACGGCAGCGCGTCCGCGCGCATCAATCGGTCGTATGTTTCTTCGCCTATGTAGCCGTCCACCGTAAGCCCGTGCCTGCGCTGGAACACCTCAACGGCTTCCTTGGTAACGCTGCCGTATTTTTCCGTGGGTTCATCGTAATCCATGTAGCCCAGCTCCATCAGCCTTTCCTGCACGGCCTTCACCTGCGCGCCGGTGGCTCCCTTGCCCATGGATACTGGTGTGGGCGTAGGCTCGGGCGTGGGGGCGGCGTATGTTGCCTCCGGCGTTGGGGTCATTGCGGCGGCAATATTCACCGCGTCCTCAGGCAGCAGAAAGCTTGCGATCTCCTCCTGCGCCGCGGCCTTGCCCCCGCCGCTTATTATTATCACCGCAACGGCTATCACCGCAGCCGCCGCGGAGCCGAGCGTTATCAGCGCACGCGGCTGCTTATTGCGCACGCCGTCAACAAGGTTATCCATAACCCTGCGCATACCGCCCGCGCGGCGGAAAGCGGCGCTTCTCCTTCGCGTTCGTATTACCGCGCGCTTGAGCGCGTCACGCGCCCAGTTCGTCGCATCCTTCAGCTTTTGTTTAATATTATCGAGCATGTTTCGGCTCCAATCCTTAGTTATACTGCGTTTATTATAGCATATATGCGGCGCAAAAGCTTTTGAATATTCCGTAAACACATATATTGGCGCGTTTTCCTGTTTTTTCACACTTATTTTTGCGTCCGTTCCCCATTATACGGGCCACATATGTTATAATCACGACAATAAGATTAAAGTTGGAGGAGAAAAAACATGTTCAAGGATAAAAACGGCCAATTCAGCGCAGGCAAGCTGATCGCCTTCATTGCGGCGATAGTCGCGGTTATAATCGTCGCCGCAAGCTGCTTCACCGTTGTCCCCGCGGGCCATACGGGCGTTGTTGTAAACATGGGCCGCGTGAGCGAAACGGTTTTGCAGGAGGGTTTCCATTTTAAGACTCCCTTCGTGCAGGAAATAGTTCAGATAGACAACCGCATAGTTAAGCTGGAGGTCGCAACGGACGCTTTCAGCAAGGATCTTCAGACGGTTTCCACCGTGCTTGCCGTAAACTACCGCATAGCGAAGGATATGTCCTATTCAATATATAAGGAAGTGGGCTCCAATTTCGAATCCGTGCTGGTCATGCCCGCCGTGAACGAGGTGCTCAAGGCGGTTGTTGCCAAATATACCGCAAGCGACCTTGTTGCAAGCCGCAGCGAGGTGAGCGTTATGCTGGACGAGGAATTGAACGGCAAGCTGAACGCCCGCGGCATATTCATAGAGGATCTTAACATAATAGACTGGGACTTTTCGGCCGAATACATAGCCGCCGTTGAAGCCAAGCAGGTTGCGGAGCAAAACCTGATAAAGACCAAGACGGAGCAGGAGGAGCAGATTGTTATAGCCGAGGCGGAAGCAAAGAAGAAGCGCATAGCCGCCGAGGCCGATTCCGATACCGCCATAATAGCCGCCAAGGCGGAGGCCGAGCGCATACGCATAGAGGCCGAGGCCACGGCCGAAGCCAACCGCACGATAGCGGAATCGCTAAACGACGCCATACTGCGCAACAAAACAATAGAAAAATGGGACGGTCAGCTTCCCCGCGTTACCGCGGGCGAAGGCTCCACGCCCATGATATCCGTTCCCATGGAGTAAGCATATAAAAAAGAGGTGTTCATATATGGGCAAATACTCGGTCGATCTCAACTCCGACCTTGGCGAAAGCTTCGGCGCGTACACGATAGGCATGGATGCGGACGTGCTCAGCTTCGTTTCCAGCGCGAACATAGCCTGCGGCTTCCACGCGGGCGACCCCTCCGTTATGCGCAAAACCGTAGCTTTAGCCAAGGAACGCGGCGTAAGCATGGGCGCGCACCCTGGCTATCCGGATTTGGTGGGCTTCGGGCGCAGGAACATGAACGTGAGCCCAAGCGATATGCATGATTATGTGCTGTATCAGCTGGGCGCGCTTGCCGCATTCGCCTGCGCGGCGGGTACGGAGCTCGTTCACGTTAAGCCGCACGGCGCAATGTATAACATGGCGGCGAAGGATGCTTCCCTTGCGGCGGCGGTATGCCGCGCGGTAAAGGAGTTCAATCCTTCGCTTATACTGCTCGGCCTTGCCAACAGCCGCTTTGCGGACGCGGCGGCGGATGCGGGCATACGCTTTGCAAGCGAGGTTTTTGCGGACAGGGGATATATGGACGACGGCTCGCTCGTTCCCCGCACGCAGCCGGGCGCAATGATAACCGACGAGGACGAGGCCGTGAGCCGCGTTATAAAAATGATAAAAACCGGCTTTGTAACGGGCGTATCCGGCAAGGAGATACCCGTGCGCGCGGATTCCGTATGCGTACACGGGGACGGGGCAAAGGCATTGAGCTTTACTAAGAAAATACGCGCCGCGCTTGAAGCGGAGGGCATAGAGATCCGCCCGCTTGGGGAGATAATAGGCTGAAATGGAACATAACGGCGTAAGGATACTGTCATTATCGGACAGCGCACTGTGCATAGAGCTTGGGCGGGGGATAGACCGCGAAACAAACGCCAGGGTGCACGCCCTGTGCCGCGCGATAAACACCGCAGGCATTGCGGGCGTTGCCGAAACCGTGCCAACATATCGCTCCCTTGCCGTGCATTACGATATGCTGAAAACCGGTCAGGACGAGCTGATAAGCGCGCTGCTGCCCATAATAGACGGCATTGGCAGCGGGGAGCATGCTGAAGGCGAGCTTATCCGCATACCAGTGCTTTACGGCGGGGAGTGGGGCGCGGATATAGAAACCGTGGCAAGGCTTAATTCGCTGAGCGTTGATGAGGTTATCGCCATACATACGGCGCCGGAATACCCCGTGTATATGCTGGGCTTTTTGCCGGGGTTCTGCTACCTTGGCGGGATGGATGCGCGCATTGCCGCGCCGCGGCTGAAAACCCCGCGCGTAAGGATAGAGCCGGGCAGCGTGGGCATAGCAGGGGAGCAAACGGGCATTTACCCCATAGCATCGCCGGGCGGATGGCAGCTTATAGGCCGCACGCCGCTTTCGCTTTATTCGCCCGCGCGAAAAAAGCCCATTTTGCTTGAAGCGGGCATGCGGATAAAGTTTTATTCAATAAACCGCGCGGAATACGAGCGCATACGCGCCGGGGAGGAAGCGGAATGAGCAAAATAAGCTTCATTCAGGCCGGCCTTTTTACAACCGTTCAGGACGGCGGCAGGCGCGGCTATCAGTCGCTCGGCATGCCCACCGCGGGCGCGATGGACACATATGCGTTCAGCCTTGCAAACGCATTGGTGGGCAACGCTATAAACCAAAGCGCGATAGAGGCTACGCTTTTGGGTCCCACTATCGAGATAGATACGGACTGCGTGTTCGCCGTTACCGGCGCGGACATGGGGGCGGCGCTCAACGGGCAAAGCATAGAGCTTAACCGCGCATACGCCGCAAAGGCGGGCAGCGTGATAGCCCTCGGCCCGGCAAAATGGGGCAGCAGGGGATATATTGCCTTTGCGGGCGGCGTAGGCGGCAGCATGGTAATGGGCAGCCGCGCAACGTATACCAAGGCCGCAATAGGCGGCATAGACGGCCGCAAGGCCAAAAACGGGGACACGGTGGAGTTACTTTGCCCCAAGGCGGAGCTTAAGAACATGCCCCTTCGCCATGCGCCGAGCGGGCTGATTCCGCCGTATTCCGCCGCGCCCACGCTAAGGGTAACGCCCGGGCCGCAGAGCGACTATTTTGGCAAGGCGGGCTTTGACGCGCTGTTCGGCGCTCAATACACCGTTACCGCTGAAGCCGACCGCATGGGCTGCCGCCTGAGCGGCGCGAACGTGCCGTTTGCCGAGGGCAAAAACGGCAACATAGTATCGGACGCGGTGGCCTTCGGCTCGGTGCAGATACCGTCCGGCCAGCCCATAATAATGATGGCGGATCACCAAACCACCGGCGGCTACGCAAAGCCCTGCTGCGTTATAAGCGCGGATCTTCCCCTTGCCGCGCAGCTAAGGGCGGGGGACAGGGTGCGCTTTGCACCGATTGAGGTAAGCCAAGCGCAGGCCATATACAGGCGGCACATGGCGGAGCTTGATGAATTCATACGCATTATCGAGCACGGCTTCATATACCGCCACAGGCCGTATTATGCGCAGCTAAACGGGCGCGGCTTCGCCGTTACTGTGGACGAAATAGTGTGACGGGTATTATAATACATAATATATTATTGCATGAAGGAGATATAAACCATGTTTGACCTGCTGATAAAAAACGCGCGCGTGATAGACGGCAGCGGCAGCCCCTGGTTCAGGGCGGACGTTGGCGTTAAGGGCGGCAGGATATGCTTCGTGGGCCTTGCGGGAAATGCGGAAGCGGCCGAAACCGTGGACGCCAAGGATCTGTTCCTTGCCCCGGGCTTTATAGACATACATTCCCATACCGATCAGAACGTCTTCGGCAACCCGCGCGGGGAAAGCCGCATACTTCAGGGCGTTACGACGGAGCTTGTTGGCAACTGCGGCATAAGCATGGCCCCGGCGAGCGACGAATATTTGGACATGCTAAAGGGCTATACCGACGGCGAAGGGGACTACTCCTGGCGCAGCATGGGGGATTTCCTCACCCGGCTTGAAGCCTTCCCGCACAGCACCAACATAGCCTGCATGATGGGCCACGGCACGGTAAGGCTTGCGGTTATGGGCTACAGCGCGGCAAAGCCCACGGCGAAGCAGCTTGACGCAATGCGCGCCCTTGTTAAAGAGGGCATGCAGGACGGCGCATACGGCATAACCAGCGGCCTTATATACCCGCCGGGAAGCTATGCGGACGCGGACGAGCTTGCGGAGGTCATATCCGCATGCGCGCCCTACGGCGGCTTCTATGCCACCCATATGCGCGACGAGGACGCGCTTATTGCCGAATCCGTTACAGAATCAATAGAAACAGCCAAGCGCGCGGGCGTTCCGCTTGAAATTTCGCACCACAAAACATGCTATAAGCCCGATTGGCAGGTCACGCCAAAGATGACAATAGCCATGATAGAGCGCGCACGGCGGCAGGGCATGGACGTTACCTGCGACCAGTATCCCTACTGCGCCACGGCGACGACCCTGAGCGCGAACATACCCGGCTGGGCGTTTGAAGGCGGGTTCGAGGCCGTTAAGCGCCGCCTTGCGGACAAGGATACCCGCGCGCGCATAAGGCGGGAGGTTGACGCGAACATAGGCGACAACTGGGGCGATTATTTCGTATCCAGCCTGGCAAGCGAAAAGAACGCGTGGATGATGGGTAAATCGATACCGGAGATTGCCCAAAAGCTTGGCCTGCATCCCACGGAGGCGTTCTTTGAGATTATAGTTGAAGAGGATAACCACGTTAACGAGGTGCATTTTGCCATGTGCGAAGAGGACGTGGAATACATTATGCAGCAGCCGTTCACAATGATAGGCTCCGACGGATGGTGCCTTGACCTTGACGCGCCGGGCAAGCCGCATCCGCGCAACTACGGCACTTTCCCGCGCGTATTGGCGCATTACTGCCGCGACAGGCATCTGTTCCCGCTGGAGGAGGCCGTGCGCAAGATGACCGGCGCAAGCGCAAACCGCATAGGCCTGCGCGACCGCGGCTACATACGCGAGGGGATGGCGGCGGACATGGTGCTGTTCGACTTTGCAACCATAAAGGATGATCCGGACTTCATGACCCCGCAGCGGGCGTGCAGCGGAATAAGCCGCGTTTATGTGAACGGCGTGCTCACCGCCAAGGACGGCGTGCACACGGGCGCAAAGGCGGGAAGCACGCTCAGGAAAAACCGATAACCCCATAAGTATAAGGAGGACGCGCATATGGAAACCGCACCCGTGACCGCCGAAGCGCCCCTGCCAAACGACGGCGAGGCGATTGAACTGCTGAAGAAAATAGCCGCCGCGAGCGAGGCGCAATCCTCCGCCGCAAAATGGCGCAGGCTAAGCGCGCAGGCGGCGTTCATCTGCGCGGCAATAATAGCTTTAGCCGCAATAGTGCTGTGCGCGGTGCTTATACCGCGCGCGGCAAAAACGCTCCGTGGCATAGACGCGGCGACGGAGGAGCTGAACAGCGTTGCCGCAACGCTCAATCAGGTGGACTTCGTTGGCATGAGCGAAAGCATAACCGAACTTACAGAGCAGGGCAAGGATACGCTCAACACCGCCCTTGGCGACGTTGAAGCCTCGCTCGACAGCATGCAGACCGCGCTCGACAACATATCGAAGCTTGACGTGGACGGCCTGAACCAAAGCATAGCCGACCTTAGCGCAATAGTAGACCCGATGGCAAGGCTGTTCGGGAGAAAGTAAATTAGGGTGAAGGCAGAGGGGAACGGCTCGAAGCAGGAGTGCCGCGAGTTATTCCCCCCTCAGTCGGCTTACGCCGACAGCTCCCCCGCAATTTGTTTATCTCAACCCCTCAGTCAATAGCTAAACCGAGCCCAGGTTGGAACAAGGTCGCCTTACTCACTGCCGTTCGTAATTCTCCCTGTTCCTGCCCGTTCTCCGTTTCGCTTCATCCGCCACCGGCGGCGCTCAACTCCGAACCCCGGCCGGGGAGCCTTTTGGTGCGCTTTACAAGCTCCCGCATAAAACAAACAAGGGGACGCACTGCGTCCCCTCATTTTTACAATCTCTTATGCTTATCCGCCGTCAGCGGATTTCGCTGCGCGCGTAAGCGCGCTTACGGGTTTGCGGTGCTTGCAGCGGCGGCGGGTATTATGGTGCCGTCGGCCTTAACGTATACCTTGTCCACGTTGGCGCCCGAAAGGGTTATAAGATAGGTCTGCGTGTCCATGTATGTTGCGTAGGTCGCGCCGGTTATCTTCGCGTCCGCGTATTCCGCCTTGACTGCGGCTGTCACCTTCTCGGGCAGCTTGTCCACTTCCACCTTTTCGCCTTCCTTAAAGCCCTCTATCGGCTCCGCGCTTACCGCAGCGGAAGGGGAAACACCAGCCGTGGGCGTGATGTCAACGGTGGGGTTCACCGTAGGGCTTACCATGGGCGCCTGGGTGGGGCTCAGTCTGGGCCTGATGGTAGGCGTGGGGGTAGCGGGGTTATTGGTGTTTGTGCAGCCGGGCAGCATTGTTGCCAATATGGCCGCGCACGCCAAAGCTATAAGCGTTTTTTTCATAAATTTTGCCTCCTTATTTGGCTGTCGGCCTTGCCGACGCATGATAGGCTTATTATCTCCTGCCATGCGCGCGCCTATACCGATAAGGTTTGGCAAATTTTTCCGCTTTTTGTTACATCCAGTCCGTGTTGTTCGCCTTGTATTCGGCAATCAGTCCGTCCGCATCGGCAAGCACCTTCCTTATGCCGTAGCGGTTTTTCAGCGTGGCCCCGCTTGCGCAGGCATGGCCGCCGCCGCCGTATTTTTCGGCAAGCTTATTTACCGTTACAAAGCGGGAGCGCAGTCTTACGCGCACGGTGCCGTCCGCGTTTTCAATGAACGCAAGCCATATTATGCTGCCCTTCAGCCCGCCCAAATACGAAACCGCTTCGCACGCCTGCTCCGCGGTCAAGCCAAATTTCTTCTGCGCGTCAAGGCTTATATAAAAATGCGCCACGCCGTTTTTGGTAAGGCGCATTTTGTTCAGCACGAATGAATGATATTTAAGCTCCTCGTATTCGCTCAAATAAAGGTTGGCGTAAAGCCTTTCAAGGTCTATGCCCATATCCATAAGCATTGCCGCAAGGCGCAGCGTTTCCCCCGTTACGGATTCGTAGCGGAAGCGCCCGCTGTCCGTCACCATGCCGGCGTATATCTTCATCGCCGCGTCCGCGTCCATTTTCAGCTCATCCTTAAACGCGGCGTAAAAATCCGCTATCATCTCGCAGGCGGAGGATCTGTCCGGCTCCACCCATGAAATATCGCCGAAGGGCTCCGGCTCAATGTGGTGGTCTATAACGGCAACCTCTTTGGCAAGCAAGTATTTTTTGTTGGATATCCTGTCCGGCGTGCCCGTGTCTATTATTATCGAAAGCGCGTCGGCGTAGTATTCGTCATCCCGCTGCGCATCCTCCTGCCCAAGGAACGCGGTATAGCCGCCGTAGTCCCCGTTTATCACAAGCACCTCCTTTTCGGGATACGTCAGCTTCAGTATCCCTTTAAGCCCAAGCGTTGACCCTACCGCGTCCCCGTCCGGGCGCAAATGGCGGCTGATTATAATTTTTCGGTATTGCTTTATTTTTTCAAGCAGCTCGCGCTTTATGGCCGTATTCATATTATATTTCCGCTCCGTTGCTCATTTTGTCCAAATCGTTAAGCATGCGCATTGCCGTTTCCCTGTCCGCCACGGTTGCGCCGCTTGCCTTGGCGTGGCCGCCGCCGCCGTATTTCACTGCAACGGGGTTTATGTTATGCCTGCTTGAGCGCAGCTCGCACAGCACTCCCGCCTCCGTTTCCGTAAAGTTGACCCATATGCTAACGCCCTTAATGTCGCTCATAACGTTTGCCATCCCACGGGACACCGTGAAATCGTCCACGGCAAGGCGCTGCATCTCCGCCCTGTCCGTATAAATATACGCAACGTTATGCTCCGTAAGCTTTATTTTGCCTATGAAATATGCCCTCATCTGCACGCGGCTCAGCTCATCCTCATAAAGCGGAAGATAGACCTCATCGGCGCTGAAGCCCGCCTGCATAAGATACGCCGCGCGCATGAAGGTATCCGTGCTTGTGGTGTCGTAACGGAAGCGGCCGCTGTCCGTAACCATGCCGGTGAAAAGTGCCTTTGCCGCGGTTTTATCGAGCATAAAGCCCGCCTCCATGGCAAGGGCCGTAACTATGCCGCAGCAGCTTTCGTATTCGGGGCGGATGACCTCAATGTCCGCTATTTGCCCCGTAAAAAGGTGGTGGTCAAGGCGCACGGTGGTTTTTGCAAGGGAATAGCGCGTGTCGCTTATCAGCGATGCGCCGCCGCAGTCGAGTATCACCGCCAACGCGCCGGCATACATATCGTCGCTCACCGCATCCACGGCGCTGCCCTCTATGAAGCCGTAGCGCGCGGGATCGTCCCCAACGCTGTATACCTCTTTATCGGGAAAATTGGCCTTTATAAGATATTTCAGCCCGGTTTGGCTGCCTATCGCGTCCCCATCCGGGCGAAAATGGCGGTGTATAATTATTCTGTCGTGCGCGCGTACAGCGTCAAGCACCTGTTCAAACATTGTGTGTGGTTCCTTTTCAGTTTATGTTCAGATTATAACATTATTGCTTTGCGCAATCAACATATTGTATTCTTTGCCGGTTTTGCCCACAAAATGCGTCCGCACGAAAGCCCATTTTGTAAATATTCTTTGTCGATATGCCCTATTTCATTGAAAAAACGGCGGATTCAATATAAAATAGACTTCAAAGCATATACGGAGGTAACGATGGACAAGCTGAGGGAAAACCTTTCCCGTTTTATAAACCGAATAAAAAAAGGAGCGTACCGGCAGGCCAAGCTTTCCCGCGCGGCGGGGCGAAGGTTTTCACAGGGCATGCGCAAGCGCCTTGGCAGGCTGGATCCGCAAAAGCGGCTGATAGCGCTTTGCGGCGGCGGTGTGGTATGCGCGGCGATAGTGGCCGTTATAATAATTGCCATAGCCAACGGCGCATCAGCGGCCAATGCAAATGCGGACGGCAGCGATACGCGCACGGGCATAAGCATGCTGAGCGCGGAAAACGACGCGGCGTATGTGCCCGTGCCTACGCCCACGCTTGAGCCTACGCCCATACCCACCCTTGCGCCCACGCCCACGCCGTTCGACCCAACATTGAAGCGCGGCATGGAGCGGGAGGACGTTGAGCCGCTGCAATTAAGGCTTATGGAGCTTGGCTACATGGCGGACGATGAACCCACAATAAAGTTCGGCCCCGCTACGGAGGCGGCGGTGCGGCTTTTCCAGCGGCAGATAAACTTTACCGATACAATAGACGCAACGCTCAAGGAGGACGGCATAGCGGGCGAGCAGACGCTTGCGCTGCTGTTTGCGGCCGATGCGCCGCGCTATGTTGTTAAATACGGCATGGAGGGCGACGACATAACCGAAATGCAGGAGCAGCTGAAGGATCTTGGCTACATGAGCGCCATAACCGGCTACTATGGGGACAAGACCGTTGCCGCGCTGCGGGATTTTCAGGACAGGAACGGGCTAAGTCCGGACGGCATGTGCGGCGAAAAGACATTTGAGCTGCTTTACAGCGACGATGCCAAGGAAAGCGCCAACAAGGCCAAGAGCGCGCGCACCAAGGCGAATATAGACAAGATGATATCCGTTGCCAAGAAGCAGCTTGGGGACAAATACGTACTCGGCGCGAAGGGGCCGGACAAATTCGATTGCTCCGGTTTGGTATACTATTGCCTTAAAGAGGCGGGCAGCAACAGAAGAAGGCTGAACGCGGCGGGCTATTCCGGCGTTGACGACTGGACAAAGATAACCAAGATGAGCGATTTGAAGCGCGGCGACCTTATTTTCTTCTATGACAACAACTTTACCAAAATAGGCCACGTTGGCATAGTTTTGAACAGCAGTGAAATGATAGACGCTTCCAACAACCGCGGCAAGGTCGTCCGCCGCGATTATACCGAAAGCTACTGGAGAAAGCATTTCTATTGCGGAAGGAGACCGTGGTAAATGGGCAGGCTGGTGATAAAAAGGCTAAAGGCCATTGTAAGCTGCGATGCGAACGATACCGTTTACGAAAACGCGGACATGCTGATAGAGGATAACAAAATAGCCTATATCGGCGACATGACCGACGGCATACGCCGCATGGGCGCATCCATGATAGACGGGCGCAACATGATATGCTACCCTGGGCTTATAAACACGCACCATCATTTTTATCAGTATTTTTCGCGCAACCTGCCGCAGGTGCAGAACATGGAACTGTTCGATTGGCTAAAGACCCTTTATGAAATTTGGAAGGGCATAGACCGCGAGGTCGTGTATTGCTCAAGCGCGCTTGCCATGACGGAGCTTATGAAATGGGGCTGCACAACAGCCTTTGACCACCACTATGTTTTCCCCAAAGCCGCAGGCCATCTTTTGATAGACGAACAGTTCCGCGCGGCGGACGCGCTGGGCATGCGCTTTGCCGCAAGCCGCGGCAGCATGGATCTTTCCAAAAAAGACGGCGGGCTGCCGCCGGACAGCGTTGTACAGACGGTTGACGAAATACTTGAGGACAGCCGCCGCCTTGCCGCGGAGTATCACGACGCTTCCTTCGGCTCCATGCGCACGCTTGCGCTCGCGCCGTGCTCGCCCTTTTCCGTAAGCAGCGAGCTGATGAAGCAGAGCGCGCTGCTTGCGCGGGAGCTGGGGCTTAGGCTGCATACGCACCTGGCGGAAACAAAGGACGAGGAAAACTATACCCTTGCGCATTTCGGCATGAAGCCGTATGACTATATTGAATCGCTCGGCTGGACGGGGAGCGACGTTTGGTATGCCCACGGCATACATTTTACGGACGATGAGCTTATACGCATAGCCAAAAGCGGCAGCGGCGTTGCGCATTGCCCAATATCCAATATGAAGCTTGCAAGCGGCGTTGCCAAGGTGCCGCGGATGCTTGAGCTGGGCATACCTGTAGGCCTTGCCGTGGACGGCAGCGCCAGCAACGACGGATCTAACCTTCTTGAGGAGCTGCGCGTGGGCTATCTTCTGCACCGGCTGACAAGCGCGGAAAAAGCGCCGAGCGGATACGACATGCTGAAAATGGCAACCGTTGGCGGGGCGAAGCTGCTGGGCCGCGGCGACATAGGCCATATAGCGCCCGGCATGGCGGCGGATATGTTCCTTGTGGATACGCGGCGGGCGGAGCTTGTGGGCGCGGCGCTTGACCCAAAGAACATGCTTGCAACCGTTGGGCTTAAAGCGCCGGTTGATTACGCAATAATAAACGGCCGCGTAACGATAGCCCACCGCCGCGTGATAACGCAGGACGAAGCAAGCCTTGCCCGCCGCGGCAGGGAAGCCGTTGCAAGGTATTTGGGATAAAGCATATCGTCTTGACTCATGCCGATTTTGGCGGTAATATATGCCCTGAAATCGGCTTTTTGCTTTTTATGAAGGGGCTTTATATATGAACTATTATCTTTTGACGGACGTTGCCGCGCGCATAGGCTATGAGCTTGCGCTCAGCGGCGCGGAAACATTCCGCATTGAGGAAACAATGCGCCGCATAATAGGCGCATACGGCATAGACTGCCAGGCATATGCAATCCCAAGCAGCGTTATGGTAAGCCTTGAGGCGGACAACGGCAAGCCGCTTATGATAATGAAGCGCGTGGGCTTCCACGGCAACGACCTTGAATCGGTTGAAAAGCTGAATGCGCTCGCCCGCCGCATCTGCGCCCAAACGCCGGACCCCGCAGTTGCGCAGCAATGGCTGAGCGAAACGCTGCGCCTGCGCCGCCGCTATTCAACGTTTATATTCTATTTGGGCCATTTCCTTGTGGCGGCGGGCTTCTGCCCCGTTTTCGGCGGCACGCTGAAGGACAGCCTGTTTTCTGGACTTCTGGGGCTTATAGCGGGCTTTGTGACGCGGCTTATGAACAAATGGGAAACCAACCCGTTTTTCAGCACCATTGCCGCAGCGTTCCTGCTTGCCGTGCCGGCATATGCCGCGGCGGGGCTTGGCGCGGTGGACTACGTTCACGCGGTAATAATAGGCGCGCTTATGATACTGGTGCCCGGGCTTCTTATAACCAATTCCATGCGCGATATAATATACGGCGACACAAACTCCGGCATAATCCGCATTGTGCAGGTACTGCTCTGCGCGCTTGGCATTGCGCTTGGCACGGCCGCGGCATGGCACCTGACCGAAGGGATATACGGCGTAACGGCCAGCGCAGGCTCGGCGCAGTACCCCGCATGGGCGCAGGCAATAATGACAGCCGTTGCCTGCATGGGCTTTGTTATTCTTTTCAACGTGCATGACTGGGGCAGCATGCTCTGCGTTATAGGCGGGGTGATAACATGGATGAGCTATCTGCTTTTTGCCAAGCTTGGCCTTGACCTTTACGAAATGAACTTCTTCGCCGCGGTGATAGCCGCCGTGTATTCCGAAGGCATGGCGCGGCAGCGCAGGTATCCGGCAATATCGTATCTGGTCATATCAAACGTGCCGCTCATGCCCGGCGCGGGCATATATTACACGATGAGCCTCGGCCTTGAAGGGAACATGCTCTCTGCCCTTCAAAAGGGCCTTGAGACCGCAGGCATCGCCGGCTGCATAGCCGTGGCCATACTGCTCGTCTCCACCCTGTTCCGCCTGGGGACACGGTTGGCGGGGAGGAAGTAGGTTGTCACAACCCCTCCGTCCATTCGCTGACGCTCATGTCCACCTCCCCTTTCAGGGCAGGCTTAATGTGGGAGTTTGTATACTGCACCAAAAGGCTCCCCTCTACGGGGAGCTGGCGAACGAAGTGAGACTGAGGGGTTGAGGTAAACAGCAAAAGCAATGAGGAATTCTCCCCCCTACCTGCAGCAAAACCTCATATACATGCACACCATCTGCGCTGCGAGCGCGCCGAGGCACAGGCGGCCTGACCCGCCGGAGCAGTTGTATACCCGCCCGCTGCCGTAGCCGCCGAAGGGCGAATAGTACGCGCCGCCCGTCTGCATGCGTTCGAGCAGTTCGGCGTACTGCGGATTGTTCGGCTCCAGCCGCGCGGCGGTGCGCGCATGCTCAAGTGCGGCGGCGGTGTTGCCGAGTCCGGAATTGGCAAGGGCACTGTAATAATACCATTTTGCGCCGCGGTCGGTTATGCTGCTGAGCACGTTGAGCGCCTCGTGATAGCGGCCGAAGGCAATGTAATTGTATGCGGCCTGAAGCTTAGGGTCGCCTGCTGCGCCGTCGCTGCCATAGCCGCCGTAGCCGCCGTAATTGCGGCCGAAGGGATCGTAGCCCGTGTATCCGCCGGAGGAATACCCGCCGTAGCCCTGATTCGCGCCGGAGGCGGTTTTGTTCATTATTTGGTCATACGCGGCGTTTATCTCCTTCATGCGCTGCTCGGCAACCTTGTCGCCCGGGTTCGCATCGGGATGATATTTTTTGGCAAGCCTTCGGTAGGCCGCCTTCACCTCATCGTCGGTGGCGGTGGTGGGTACGCCTAATACTTTGTATGGGTCTGTCATTTGCGGCGTTCCTTTCCCGCACGGGCCTGCGTTTTCAAATTATACCGCGTCCATATGCCGCCGTAGAGTATGTTCCGCATAAGGTCCATGTCCTTTTGCAGCGGCAGCTTTTCAAATTCGTCCGTGCAGCGCACCATAAGCGCATTCAGCAGCGCACCCGTATCCGCATCGAACGATTGCGTCTGCACAAGCGGATTATACCGGCCGCGCTTTTTATCCGCCGCCGCATCCTCCCATGCGTCCATAATATATATGAACCGGCCAAGGCATTCGCCGAAGCTTCTAAGCCTTGTGCCGAATTCTCCCTTGTCGAATATCTCTCCCAGCAGTGCGCCGAAGCAGCCGGACGCCGCGTCCGTGTCCTCGCCCGGGCGGTTGCGCTGCTCTATGGCATAAAGCTCGTTCAGCCGCGCTTCTATTATGTCCGCCTTGTCTGGATACTTTTCGCAAACGGCCGCGTACGGCTTTTCAAGCATGCCCTTGAGCAGGCGTGCCTTCGCGCTGCGGTCGTCGTTAATGTCGTCTATCGCCTTTTGATACGCAAGTATTATCGTCATGTCCGCAGCGTAGGCCGTGTTCTCGCTTGCGTGGCAAAGCCGCGGCTTTACGGGGTGCATCATGCACCGCAGCTTTTTTTCCTCTATATCGGGCTCGTATGCCGAATCCAGCATTATGCACAGGAACGCCATATCGAAGCTCAAAAGCAGCCTGCCTATGGCAAACCGCTCGCTCAGGCTGTGGCAAACGCCGCAGTATGCCGCGCGGTAGCGCGCCGCGTCCTTATCCGAAAGCCTGTCCGCATCGGCCATAACGTAGCCGAACATCAGCTTTTTCTAACGAAGGTCTCGCGGCACTTGGGGCAGGTTATGCGTATGGTGCCCTTGCCCTTGGGCGTGCGCACCACCTGGCCGCATTTGGGGCATTTGAAAAAGCGGTGGGTCTTGCATTGCTTTATGCGCGATATTTTGCGGCGGAAAAAGCCCGTTACGCGGTTTTTCAAATTGAGATACTTAACGTTTTCCTGATACCGCTTGGACGTGTTTTTGGAAAACATGCGCCACAGCACAATGCCCATCAGCACCAGCGCCGCCACCCATGTTATATAGTAGGCCGCAGTAAGCCTGAAAAAACCCAGTATTGTGGATATTACAATAAGCGCCAGCGCGGCGAAATTGAGGAAGCGGGAAAGCTGATCCGCGCCGTATCTCCCCGCCATGAAGCGCATAAACCGTTCCTTCATTGTTCACAAAAGACCTTTCGTAGGGCAATTATATACTATTGCCATCATGCGGTTCTTAGCATACCACATTTACGCGCAAAAAAAAGCCCTATAGAAGGGCTAATGTGTGACAACAATTCAAATTTTGAGATAAGGTGAAAATTTTGCGCGCTCCCTCAGTCTCGCCTTCGGTTTGCCGGCTCCCTCGACAGGGAGCCTTTTGGTGCGCGGCACAAACTCTCACATTAAGCCTGCCCTGAAAGGGGAGGTGGATGCGAGTGCAACGAGCAGACGGAGGGGTTGCATCGTGGCTGCTGTTATTTACGGCAACCCCTCAGTCTCACTTCGTTCGACAGCTCCCCGGCCGGGGAGCCTTTTGGTGCGCGGCACAAACTCTCACATTAAGCCTGCCCTGAAAGGGGAGGTGGATGCGAGTGCAACGAGCAGACGGAGGGGTTGCAACGAAGCTTCTCTTATTTACGTCAACCCCTCAGTCAATCCGCCTTGCGGCGTATTGCCAGCTCCCAGGCCGGGGAGCCTTTTGGTGTTATCCCCTTCTCCCCCAGATCCTTGGGCTGAACATGAGTATGAGCGGGAATATCTCAAGCCGGCCGAAGAGCATATCGAGCGACAGCACCAGCTTGCTTGCGTCGGAAAAGGCGCTGAAGTTGCCGCTGGGGCCGACCATGGAAAGGCCGGGGCCGACGTTGCCTATGCAGGTCAAAACGCCGGTTACGGTAGTTGTAAAGTCAAAATTGTCAAGCGACACAAGCAGCATGGACGCCGCGCATATCGCCACGAACGCGGCAACGTAGCCGTATGTGCCGCGCATTACGGATGCATCTATGCGCTTGCCGTCCATGCATATGGTCACTACGCGGCGCGGCTTCACTGCGCGCATCACCTCCGCCTTTAAGCCCTTGAACAGCATAACGATGCGCGCCACCTTTATGCCGCCCGCCGTTGAGCCCGCGCTTGCGCCCGATATCAAAAGGGCCATAAGTATCATGCGGGAAAACTCCGGCCATTTGTCAAAATCGGCAGTGGCAAAGCCGGTGGTGGAAATTATGCTTGAAACCTGGAAAAAGCTTTGGTGCAGGGCTTGGGCAAAGCTGTTGCCGTAAAGCGGCAGTATGTTGAGCGCTATCATAAGCGTGCCCGCTATGACCATGCCTATATATGCGCGGAACTCCTCGCCCTTGAGCGCCTGCGCGCCCTTGCCTATCAATATGAAATAATATACGTTGAAGTTGACGCCGAAAAGCATCATGAACACCGCTATCACCGTTTGCAGATAGCGGCTTTGATACGCGGCAATGCTTGCGTTCTTTATGCCGAAGCCGCCCGTGCCCGCGGTGGCAAAGGCGTTTACAACGCTGTCAAAAAGCGGCATTCCGCCCGCAAGCAGCAGCACGAACAGCAGCACAGTCATGGCAATGTATATAAGATACAGCACCCTTGTGGTGTCCTTCATTTTGGCCGTGAGCTTGCCAACAACGGGCCCCGGGCTTTCCGCGCGCAGAAGATGCATGCTTTCCCCGTTACCCTTTGCAAGCGGCACTACAGCCATCATGAACACCAGCACGCCCATGCCGCCTATCCAGTGCGTGAAGGAGCGCCAGTAAAGCAGGCTGTTGGGCAGCAGCTCAACATCGGTAAGTATGGTTGCGCCGGTGGTGGTGAAGCCGGATACGGTTTCAAAAACGCAGTCCACAAAGCGCGGTATATACCGACTGAAATAAAACGGCAGGCAGCCGAAGAGCGAGATGAGTATCCAGCTCAGCGACACGGTTATGAAGCCCTCCGCCGGCCTTACCCCGCCCGAGCCCGGGCGCTTGAGAAGGAGCAGTATGCATCCCGCGGCCATGGTTATGCCCATGCTCAGCGCAAACGCCGCAACCGTGCCCTCCTCATGGGCAAAAAAGGCAATCAGCAGCGGCGGCAGCATCATTGCCGCAAGCAGCCGCAGCACATGCCCAATATAGAATCCAACAGCCTTTATGTTCATACTTCGCCTTCAAAAATGTCCTTCAGATCGCGTATCGCGCGGTCCGCCTCGGTTACGACTATAACTGTATCGCCCTTCTGCATAACGTCCGCGCCGGAGGGGATTATAACCCTCCTCGCCCTTATTATGGCGGCTATCAGCACGTTCTTTTTTAGCTTCAGCCTGTATAGCGGCAGATTGAGGAACTTCGCCTCCCCCTTAACGGAAAACTCCAGCGCCTCCGCCTTGCCGTCAACTATTTTATAAAGCGTCAGCACGCTGCCGCCGGTTGTGTCCTCCATCGCACGGACATAGCGCACAATTTCGTTCGCGGTCAAAAGCTTGGGGCTTACAATGCTGTCCATGCCCATGCTTTCGAATATGGGGTTATATTCGTTGCGGCTTATTTTGGTTATGCTCTTGGGCACGCCGACGTAGCTTGCGAACATGGATACGAGCAGGTTTTCTTCATCTATGCCCATCAGCGACACCACCGCGTCCGCGGACGCTATCCCTTCGCTCAGCAGCAGCCTTTGATCCGTGCCGTTGCCGTTTATAACGGTTGCCTGCGGCAGCGCTTCGCTAAGATCCATGCAGCGCTTTTCGTCCTGTTCAACTATTGTCAGGTCTATCTTGTTGCGTATAAGCCGCTGCGCAAGGTATGCCGCCGTGCGGCTGCCGCCGACTATCATTACGCGCTGCGCCTTGGGCGAATATACCTTCAGGTTCTTTATAAGCTTTACCAGATCAGCCGCATCCGCCGCTATCGTTACCTTATCCCCAAGATGCAGCGTAAAATCGCCCTTAGGGATGTGTATCTCGTTATCGCGTTCAACTGCGCACACAAGGGCGTTCACGTCCGCAACGGTCCTGAACTGCTGCAGCGGCTTGCCTATTAGCGGGTTGCCGTCCTTCAGCTTCAGCTCAACAAGCTCCGCATTGCCGCGGGCGAAGGAATCGCGCTTGAGGAAGGAGGGGAATTGCAGCAGGCGGAATATTTCAAGCGCAGCGGCCTTTTCCGGATTTATTACCATGGAAAGGCCAAGCTCGTCGCGCATGAAGCGTATCTGCTGATCGTATTCCGGGTTCCTCACGCGGGCTATGGTGTGCTTGCAGCCAAGCTTTTTTGCCACCATGCAGCACAAAAGGTTCGTTTCGTCCCCGTTGGTCGCGGCGATGAGCAGATCCGCCGTGTCCACGCCCGCCTCGCGCTGCACCTCAACGCTGGCGCCGTTGCCGTCCACCACCGCCACGTCAAGCGATTCCTGACTGGCAAGCAGAATGCGCTTGTTATTATCTATGACCACAAGGTCGTGCCCCTCTTCGGAAAGCGATTTGGTGAGCGTATAGCCCACTTTCCCGTCGCCCACAATAACTACCTTCATATTATAATCAACAGTCTCCTGCATCAAATTTTACCGTATTATACACCGCTTTTTCCGCGTTGTCCACTTTGTTAAGCGGGCGCTAAAATTACGGCGTATATGCCGCGTCGTGAAAAACCGTATTTCTAAACCAAAAGTTTATGAATACTATATTGACAAGATTCGTCAAACATGTTTTAATAACATGCGGCGGTTTAGAGATTCTAAACTTTCGGTTTACAATGTCTGTTTCGCAAATACGGGAGGCGATAATATGCTGGAAATAGGCGAAAAGATAAAGCGCAGGCGTGTGAGCCTCGGCCTTACGCAGGAGGAGCTTGCCGCGCGGGTGGAGCTTTCCAAAGGCTTTATCTCCCAAGTGGAGCGGGACCTGACCTCCCCTTCCATCGCCACGCTTACGGATATATTGGAAGCGCTGGGCATGAGCCTGGCGGATTTCTTCAGCCAGGAGGACACAAACGAAAAGGTCGTGTTCGGGGCGGACGATGTGTTCGTCAAGGAAAATGAGGACGCGGGCCATTCAATACATTGGCTTATACCAAACGCCCAGAAGAACTCGCTTGAGCCCATACTTGTAACGCTGCAAAGCGGGGGCAAAACATGGGAGCAGGACCCGCACGAGGGCGAGGAGTTCGGCTATGTTCTGCTTGGCGGCATAACGCTGCACATAGGCGGGGAAACGTTCAAGGTAAGGAAGGGGTCAAGCTTTTGCTTCAAGCCCACCGCCGTACACTATATTTCAAACGATACCAAGCGCGAGGCTAAGGTGCTGTGGGTTTCCACGCCGCCCAGCTTTTAATATTAAATCAGGAAGGTAACAGGAAATGTCAAAGCATCTTATAGATCTTGTGGATATACGCAAAACCTACGGCGAGGATGACGCGCTCAAGAACATTAACCTTTATATAAGGGACGGCGAATTCCTTACGCTGCTTGGCCCTTCCGGCTGCGGAAAGACCACTATGCTGCGCCTTATAGCGGGCTTCACCATGCCCACGGAGGGCAAAATACTCATAGACGGCAAGGATGTTTCCGCCGTGCCGCCGTTCAAGCGCCGCGTAAACACCGTTTTTCAGAAATACGCGCTGTTTCCGCACCTTAACGTATATGATAACGTTGCGTTCGGCCTGAAGATACAAAAGCTGAGCGCGCAGGAAATAGACACCCGCGTGAACGAAATGCTGGAGCTTGTTAACCTGAAGGGCTACGGCAAGCGCTGGATAGATCAGCTTTCGGGCGGGCAGCAGCAGCGCGTTGCCATAGCGAGGGCGCTCGTGAACCGCCCGCAGGTGCTTCTGCTTGACGAACCGCTCGGCGCGCTTGATTTGAAGCTGCGCAAGGGCATGCAGATAGAGCTTAAAAAAATGCAGCAGCGCCTTGGCATAACGTTCATTTTCGTTACGCACGATCAGGAGGAGGCGCTCACCATGAGCGACACAATCGTTGTAATGAACGAAGGCCAGATTCAGCAGATAGGCACGCCCACGGATATTTACAACGAACCAAAGAACGTGTTCGTTGCCAAGTTTATAGGCGAAAGCAATATTCTGCCCGGCATAATGAAAAAGGATCTGCTCGTTAACTTCATGGGCAGGGACTTTGAATGCGTGGACAGCGGCTTTATGAAAAACGAGCCTGTGGACGTTGTGGTGCGTCCGGAGGATATAGACATGGTGAGCGACGCGGACGCCGACGCGCACCTTCACGGCAAGGTAAAGAGCGTGTTGTTCATGGGCGTGCATTACGAATTCCTTGTTGAGTGCGGAAGCGTTACGCTGACGATACATTCAACCGACTATGTTGCCCCCGGCAGCGACGTTGGCATAATAATCCTGCCTGACGCTATCCACATAATGCACAAGAGCGTTAAGCCCGAGGAGCTTGATTTTACCACGGCGGACGAACTGCTGGAGGCGGAGATGGACGCGGAGCTGGAGGATAAGGACGAATGAAGCGCAAGGTGTTCGCCTATCCGTACATAGTATGGATGGCGCTGTTTATAGCGGTGCCCATGGTGTTCATATTCTATTATGCGTTCAATGTGGACGGCAGCTTCAGCTTTTCCAAGGCCTGGGCAACGCTGAGCGACATTTCAAAATGGCGCGTATTATGGGTCAGCATAGAAATTGCCGCCGGAACCACCGTTTTCTGCCTGCTGCTGGGCTACCCCGTGGCATACATACTTTCCAATATGCGAAAGTCTGTCGCCGGGTTCATATCGGTGCTGTTCTTCGTGCCGATGTGGATGAACTTCGTGCTCAGAACATATGCATGGCAGGCCATATTGGAATACGCAATACCAAATATGCTCGGCTGGACGGATAAGACCCTTACCGGCAGCGTATGGGCGGTTATGATGGTGCTGGTATATAACTTTATACCCTTCATGGTAATGCCGCTTTATAATTCGCTTTCAAAGATAGACAGAAGCCTTATCGAAGCTTCGGGCGACCTTGGTGCGAACGGACGCACGACCTTCTTTAAGGTGGTGCTGCCGCTGAGCGTTCCGGGCATAGTTTCGGGCATAACAATGGTGTTCATTCCGGCCATAACGGCCTTCACCGTGCCCGCGCTTATAGGCAACGGCAACTATAACCTTTACGGCAACGAAATTGAGATGGCCTTCAAGCAGGCCGCGGGCAGCGCGGGCAGCGCGGATTATTCCGTGGGCAGCACGCTTGCGATAATTCTGCTGATATGCGTGTTCATAAGCACGGCTGTAATGAACCGCTTCGATAAGGATCACGAGGAAGGGGGCAACCTGCTGTGAAAAAAGTAAAGCCGTTCAGGTATGTTTACCTTGCGCTGATGCTGCTGTTCCTCTACCTTCCCATAATTTACCTTATAGTGTTTTCGTTCAACGATTTTTCTACCGGCAGGCGCGTGTCTTACGCAAACCTTGGCCGCTGGAACGGATTCACGCTGGAGAATTATACCAACGTTTTTGCCGGAGAGGCCGGCAGCGCCCTGCTGCTCACGCTTGAGATTGCGCTTATAACAAGCGTTGTTGCAACGGTTATAGGCACCTTCGCCGCAATAGGCATAAACTCCATGAAAAAGCGGCCAAAGAGCATCATTTTGAATATATCTCAGCTGCCCATGGTCAATCCGGATCTGGTAACGGGCATAACGTTCATGATGCTTTTTGCCTTCGTAAACGGCGTGCTTGCCAACATGGGCGCGGATAGGCTGAGCGATATTGTAAAGCTGCTCATTGCGCACATATCCTTCAGCATACCGTATGTTATCTTCTCGGTAATGCCGCGGCTCAAGCAAAGCTCGTCCATGCTTTACGAAGCGGCGCTCGATCTTGGCTGCACGCCCATGCAGGCCATGTTCCGCGTAATAATTCCGGACATTATGCCCGGAATAACGTCCGGCTTCATAATGGCGCTCACAATGTCGCTGGATGACTTTGTGGTCAGCTATTTCGTGAGCGATTTAAGGAGCACATTGTCCGTATATATGTATTCCGCCGCGCGCGGATCAAAGGGCGTGAACCCCGCCCTTGCAACGATAATATTCATCCCCCTCGTAACGCTGCTGCTTATCGTTAACCTGAGGCGCATCAGCAAGGAACGCGAGGATGAGATACAGAACAAAAAAGTAAAGATGAAAGGATAGGAGAAAAATGAAAAAATTCTTTTGCTTTGCGCTTGCCATCATGATGCTGTCCGCCTTTGCCGCGTGCAGCAACAGCAGCGACGGCCCCGCCGCTAACGGCGGCAACGAGGTTTTTGCCGACGGCGATCAATATGACCAAATCGGCGGAGAGTTGAACATACTCAACTGGGGCGAGTATATCGACCCCGAGCTCATAACCCTGTTTGAAGAAGAAACGGGCGTTAAGGTGAACTACGTTGAAATGACCAGCAACGAGGAAATGCTGATAAAGCTTAAATCCTCAGACTGCGTATACGATATGTGCTTCCCCAGCGAATATATAATAGAACAGCTTATCGCAAGCGATCTGCTGCTGCCGCTGGATATGGACAAAATACCCAACGTTAAGAACATAATGCAGGATAAGCTTGAAATAACCGACTCCTTCGACCCCGGCAACAAGTATTCCCTGCCCTATATGTGGGGCACGGTGGGCATACTTTACAACACCACCATGGTTGAAGAACCCGTAACAAGCTGGGGCATACTTTGGGACGAAAAGTACGCGGGCCAGATTTGGATGTATGACAGCGTGCGCGACTCCATAGGCATCACGCTGAAATACCTGGGCTACGACCTCAATACCCGCAGCGAGGCCGAAATCGCCGAAGCGCGCGACCTGCTCATTGCCCAGAAGCCGCTCAGGAAAGGTTTCGGCACGGATAACATGCGCCCCAGCATGGTTAACGGCAAGGCGGCGATGGCCGTGCTGTATTCCGGCGACGCCTTCGTATGCATGGATGAAAACGAGGACCTTGCCTACGCCGTGCCGGAGGAGGGCAGCAACGTTTGGTTTGATAACGTGGTAATTCCCAAGAGCGCGAAGAATATTGAAGCGGCGCATGCCTTCATCAATTTCTTAAACGATGGCGCAATCGCCGCGCGCAACACGGAATATATCTATTATTCCACGCCCAATCAGGCCGCCATGGACAGGCTGGACGAATACTTTACCGGCAGCGAAACATATAACCCGCCCAAAGAGGTGCTGGACCGCTGCACGGTGTTCCATGACCTTGGCGATTTTGTAAGCGTATATAACGAAGCCTGGAACGCCATAAAGATGAAATAAGCTTATGGCGGGCGTGATAGACAAATTATTTACACCGAAAAACATGGTGGCTCCCTCGCTTGTAAAGGGGGAGCTGCCTTCTGCTAAACAGGCATACGGCAAATGCCTTTCAATAGCATGGCCAAGCGCGATAGAAAGCGTGCTTGTGGCGCTGGTGTCAAGCGTGGATACCATGATGGTAAGCTCGCTCGGCCCCAAGGCCATATCCGCCGTGGGCGTAACGGGGCAGCCGCGTATGCTTATGATGACGGCCATATTGTCGCTCAATATGGGCGTTACGGCTGTTGTTGCAAGGCGGCGCGGCGAAGGGGACATGATAGGCGCATCCAAAACGCTAAAGCAGTCGCTTTGGATAAACCTTATGCTGGGCGCAATAATGGTCGCCATATCCTGCTTCTTGACGGAGCCTATAATGCGCCTTGCCGGTGCGCAGGCGGAATACATTGCCGATTCCGTGGCGTATTTCCGGATAATTATGAGCGGGCAGTTCTTCGCCTGCATAGGCATGACCATAAACGCCGCGCAGCGCGGCTGCGGAAACACAAAGGTGAGCATGCGTTCAAACGTTACGGCGAACCTTGTGAACATAGTGTTCAATTATCTGCTTATTAACGGAAATTTCGGCTTCCCCAAGCTGGGCGTGGTCGGCGCGGCTATTGCAACAGCCATAGGCCACATGGTCGCCTTCCTTATGGCGCTGTACAGCGTTGCGCATCCGCATAAGGGCGAGCTTAACATTGTGGATGGCGGCAAGTGGGGTTTCGATAAAAAAACGCTTTCCAGCGTAACAAAGGTGGCCACCGGCGCGTTTACCGAACAGATAAGCTTGCGCGCGGGGCTTTTTGCGTTCTCCAGCATTATTGCCCGCCTTGGCACCATTCAGTTCGCCACGCACCAGATAAGCATGAGCCTTAGCCAGCTCATATTCTCCTTTGCCGATGGGCTGGGCGTTGCGTCAAGCAGCCTTGTGGGGCAGGGGCTTGGCATGAGGCGGCCCGATCTTTCCACCGTTTACGGCAAAATAGGCCAGCGCTGCTCCATGCTGATAGGCTTTACGCTTTCGCTTCTGCTCGTAATTTTCCGCAGGCCGCTTTACGGCCTTTTTACCGACGACGCGGAGGTAATAGCATTGGGCATGAGGCTTTGCTATTTCGTTGCGGCCGTTTGCATGATACAAACGTCGCAGGTGGTCATTTCCGGCTGCCTTCGCGGCGCGGGGGATTCGCGCTATGTTGCGGTAACCAGCCTTGTGAGCATAGGCACGTTCCGTGTGGGGCTGTCGTATCTTCTGTGCTACCCGCTCGGCATAGGCGTATACGGCGCGTGGATAGGCTTTCTTGTAGACCAATGCACGCGGCTTGTGTTAAACTATACCCGGTTCCATCGCGGAGGGTGGACAAAAATAGAACTGTAAAGAGGACTGCATGAACAGGACTGTAAAAACAATGATCTACTGCGCACTGTTTGCGGCGCTTACCGCCGTATGCTCGCAGTTAGCCATTCCCATTCAGCCCGTGCCCATCAACTTGGCGCTGCTCAGCGTATATATCGCGGGCGGCCTTCTTGGCGGCGGCATGGGCGCGGCAAGCCAGGCCGTGTTCCTTTTGATAGGGGCGGTTGGCGTGCCTGTGTTCGCGGGGTTCCGCGGCGGGGTGCAGGCGCTTGTCGGCCCCACTGGCGGCTACCTTATCGGTTACGTTGCGGCGGCGTTTGTTACGGGCGTGATTGTAAAGCGCCTGGGTGCAAAGCCGCTGAAAATCGCACTTGCGTGCGCGGTGGGCATGGCGGCATGCTATGCGCTGGGCACGGCGTGGTACTGCGTGCAGAGCGGCACGCCGGCATTGGCGGCGCTTAGCACGTGCGTATTTCCCTTCCTTCCGGGCGACGCGGTAAAAATAGCCGCCGCGGCGCTGCTTGTACCGAGGCTGAAAAGGGTAATAAAGCTATGATAGATAAACACGAAACCAACAAATACTTAAAGCGGCTGCATGCGCTGGGCTATACCCTTGCCCCGCTTGGCGTGGAGTTCAGAAAGGATAACGAGCCGTATTTCTGCACGCCCAAGTATTCAAACATAATAGGCTGGGCAGGAGTGGACGGAATACACTTCTGCTGCATATTCGGCTATTCGGACGCGGTGTTTGCGGTAAGCCCCATGAACGCGCCGGGCGAATACATTCACATAGTTGCCGAAAGCATAGGGGATTTCATAAGCCTGCTGCTTGCAACGGGGGACAGCGCCGCGCTGGAGCAGGCGTGGCAATGGGACAGGGAGCAGTTTGAAGCATTCGTGCGGGAAAGCAAGGCCAACGCCCCGCACGAGGTTATAGACATGGTGGGGCTGAAGCTGAAGCTTAGGCCCATGCGCGACCCGTATGGCTATATACATAATCTTCAGCAGAATTTTGATTACAGCAAAATTGTGCCCCGCACCGATGATGCCGAGAAAAACGCATCTGCGGACGGCGGCAAACCGCCGAGAAAAAAGCGCACCCCGAAGCCGGCGCAGGGAAGCTCCGAACCGCGAATGAAGGTATACTTTGAAAACAGGCGCAAGGGGCGCATAGGCCAGGAGATAAGGATAGAGCGCCGCTTTAATTGGGCAGAGCGAGAATGGTTCGTGCCCTGTATATACACTTTCCGCTACGGCATGGCGGTTGATTTGTGCATGAAGCTATGCGATGCGCACGGGCCTATGGACATTAGGCCGAGCATAGCCCTGAACGGCGATTTGATACGCTATTCCGTGGGCAGCAGCACATGCTATTATGCGGAAAATGAATACAACGAGGATGAAGCGGTTGCCCTTGTCAGCAGCTATGGGCTTGACCCTAAGGCCGACTATATGTTCAGCCGCTGGTTCTTCCCGTGGGTAACCACGCTAAAGCCCATAATAACGGAGCTGCGGATCCAGATGATAGCCGAGCCGCGCCCGATATCGGCAGGCAATTTCATGATACAGCAGGGCGGAAGTGCAAAGCTTACGCATCCCGTAACGCACGATGTATATACCCTTACCGCGCTGAGCATAGAGCAAAAGACAATGGGCAAAAGGGCATTCGGCGTGAGCGATTATGAAATGCCCCAAAACATGACCGTAATGAAATACACCGTTTCTCCCGATGCCGGCAGCTCCATTATAGTAACCGATGCCGAGCCGGGAGACAACCCGCGCCCACGCAGCGCGGACTTTGGCATGGGCAGCATGGCGGCGACGATAGGCGTGATAGGCGGCGCGGACGGCCCCACCACGCTTTATATGAACAACGATAAAAATGCGCGCGTGGCATGCTCCGCACTGCGCTTTGAAAAAAGCTCCCGTCCCGTAAAATGGCACGCAGAGTTCCTCTATAAAGAATATGAGGATGCGGAAGAAAGGCTGATGTAGCGGGCTTCCGCCCGCGGTGAAATCCGTTCTTACGAACGGGTGAAATTGCGCTGACGCGCAGTGAAATATTGCTTGCGCAATGTGAAATCCGCCTTACGGCGGGTTAGCGTAAGAGATTGTGAAGATATGGTGGACGCTGTGCGTCCCCTTGTTTTTGCCAAAGGTTTATAAGATGTGGAGTAGGGGCCGTCATTGGCGGCCCGCCGAGATTGTACAAGAGTTTGTGTATACCACCCAAAGACTCCCCGGCCGGGGAGCTGTCGCCGCAAGGCGACTGAGGGGTTGAAACAGACAAAGAGCAACCCCGCACAACCCCTCCGTCTGCTCGCTTTGCTCGCATCCACCTCCCCTTTCAGGGCAGGCTGGCGGTAACACCACCCAAAAGCTGTCCCCGCGTGCGGGGAAAGTGGACACGAACGAAGTGAGTGGCCGAAAGGGGAACAGCTCGGGGATGCCACGTGCCGTGAGTTATTCCCCCTCAGTCGGCTGCGCCGCCGGCTCCTCCGTTTCACGGTGGCGTCTTTTGGTGCAGTACAAACACGGCGTACAGTGCCGTACCCCTCGCGGAGCGATCGTTTCAATGGGGTTACGGGGGGGTGCAGGGGGGCCTAAGGGGAGAAATCGAAATCTTCCCTGGCCCCCCTGCAAAAAAGGTTATAAAGATGCTTATCTGCTATTTATTTGTCTCAACCCCTCAGTCAATAGCTAAACCGAGCCCAGGTTGGAACAAGGTCGCCTTACTCACTGCCGTTCGTAATTCTCCCTGTTCCTGCCCGTTCTCCGTTTCGCTTCATCCGCCACTGGCGGCGCTCAACTCCGAACCCCGTCCGGGGCGCCTTTTGGCTCTATTTAGTTTTTACTTCATCATGTTCGGGTTATCGGTGCGATTGAGTATGTAATCAACCGATACGTTATGGAAATCCGCAAGCCGTATCAACACAGAAGTGGGGATGTCCACATCCCCACGCTCGTAATTGCTGTATATTCTTTGGCTGCAATGCAGTATTTGGCTTATTTGTGTCTGCGTCATATCCTTATCCTCTCTCAGGTCGCGGATGCGCTTGTATACCATAAAAATAACCTCATCACTTCAGAATGAGTCTATTCTACTTAGCGATTTTTTCGCTATTGACTTTTAGCGAGCATTTCGCTAAAATTATTTTTACCGGATACTTTTCAGAATATACAATGCTAAAAGCAGAAAAGGATGGGAAGCAACTGCCAACCAAGCCGGGAGGGGGAATGCCGCCGTAAGGCGGCATTTTTGGTGCAGTATAGGCTCTTACGTTAAGCCTGCCCTGAAAGGGGATTCGAGCCGAGCGCGCCCAGTGGGCGATGCAGCGAGGGGAGAATCGGGCGGAATAGGGAGTATTGCAAGCGGCAGCGCTGCAAGACGACCATATTCCAACCAGCGTTGTGGACATGAGCGTCAGCGAATGGACGGAGGGGTTGAAAAAGAAAGATGTTTCACTTATTTACGTCAACCCCTCAGTCAAACCTTCGGTTCGACAGCTCCCCGGCCGGGGAGCCTTTTGGTGCGTTTCACATACTCCTGCATAATCTCGGCGGGCCGCCAATGACGGCCCCTACAACGCTTCAGCGCAATTTCACCCGTTCGCAAGAACGGATTTCACCGCGCGCGAAAGCGCGCTACGCTTTCTGCACATACATGCCTATGTACGGCTTATCGTCAAGATAGTAGCCGCAGGGCAGGCAGGCTATCAGCATGCCGTCCGCAGGGGCATATACGTCCGTTGCATCCATGCGGCCTATGCGCTCGCCCGCGCGTATTGCCGCGCCTATCTCCTTTTCGGGCTGCCACAGGCCCGCATGCGGGGCGTTTATGTCTATCAGTTTGCCGTAAAACGTGGGCGCATGGCCTTCAACCTTGCCCGCAGCAACGCCTTCGCTTTTCAGCATGTCTATAAGACCGTTAAAGCATACGTCGGCAAATTTCAGGTTTACCGCGCCGTCCCCCGCGCCGGAGGGTATTTCTATTATGCAGGCGGCTTGAGCGCGCTTGCGGCAGGATTCCGTGAAAAGCTGCCCGCCAAGGCCCTCCGAATGGACGGCTATGGGCATTGTTATGCGGCTGACCAGATTGCGCACCTTGGCAGATTCGCTGTATACCGAAAGTATATACGGCAATCCGTGCTGCCCACAGCAATGAAGATCCACCAATATGTCCGCGTCGGCCGTTTCTTTATATATGGATGCGACAAGCTTATGGGATATGCTCCCGCTTTCGCTGCCGGGGAAAACGCGGTTCAGATCAACCGCGTCAAACGGGCTCCTGCGCTGCATGCAGCGCATTGCCGCCGCGTTCACGGTGGGTATTATCTTTACCGTGCCCTTTACGGGCGGATTCTTTATAAAATGGCCTATAAGCCGCTGCGCAACGTAAATGCCGCTCACCTCGTTGCCGTGTATGCCGGCGGTGAATGTTATATGCGGTTCACCGCTGCCGAATGTGTATACATCATATTGGGTATTTACCCCGTATTCTTCTATGGTGACTGTTTTCATGCGTCCTCCTGTCAAATTGCGCTGAGCACCAGCATAACTATGCCCATTACAAGATATACCGCCGCGCGGGCGGCAAGGCCCTGCTTTGCGCTCAGGCTTTCGGTTTCGGCCTGCTCAGCCGTTTCGTCCAAATCGTCGTCCGTATTGTGCCGCGGGGCATTAAGCCCTATGCGCGGCTTTCTGCGCTTTTCGGCGGGGGATTTAAGGTAATACGGCACCTCCTGCGGCTTTTTGCGCTTCAAAAGCTTCGTTATGTCCGTACCCTTGCTTTTAAGGTAATATATCCATGCCGCAAGCAGATATATCATGCCCGCCGCGCCCGCAAACCAGCCCGCATACACGCGCTGATACCGCGAGAAAAAGAATATCAGCATGTATGCCGTAAGGCACAGCGAAAGATTGTACATAAGCTTTTTCAGCGCGTAGCCAAGCATTGTTTCCCCTTTGTATCGGCCTTACAGCCGTATTTTTACCGTATCGATATCCAGGCCCACGTTTTCAAGCGACACATGCGCCCCCGCGTAGCCGCGGGAAGCATCGGTCTTATAATATTTGGGCACAACAATATATGTATCGCCGTCGGCCTCGTAGGCAACGGCGCCCTTTATGTGGCTGCCCTTTTCGTCGCGGTACATATCGTCCCTAAGCCCGCAAAGATAGTATTTTTCCATCATTGCGTCGAGCGTGGGGCTGTTGGTGATAAGGTTTGTTACATAGTCGCGGTAGAAGCCGTCCTCCTCTTTGCAAAGCTGAGCATCCGGCGCAAACGCGGCCTGTTGATTCATTATATCAAACGTGTCTCCCTTTTGCACGGATGAAAGCTTAACTCCGCGGTAGCAGCCGTTTGCGGTTTTTTCGGCGTTTGTGCAGTCCACTATGAACACGTTTGCGCTGCCGAGCACGCTGAATTTGCCCGCATGGTACACAAGCGCGGTATCCTCGCTTACGGCGTAGCCTATGCGCGCGCCTTCGCGGTTTTTAAGGCAGGTTTCAATAAGCCTTATCAGGCGCGGGCGTTTATTAAAGTGCTGATCCACCACGCCGTAGGGGAAGAAGCCAAGGCCCTGAGCTATTGTGAGCGGGTCGCAGGGATCGTCCTTTTCGCACTGCTCGTCGTATTTATCATAGCCGTACATTATATCCCGGCTGAGCACGCCGCGATCGTTGCCGGAGCCTATCATAACGCGGCTCATTATTGCCGCCCCCGCGCTGGAGCCGCCTATAACGCCGCCGGATGCATATATCTCCCTAAGCCTTGTAAGCAGTTTGGTATCGGTGCCATCCTCTCGTATGAAGCACTTGGCGGTAAAATACTGATCTCCGCCCGTGAACCAAACGCCCGTAACGCCCTCCATCAGCTCCAATAGCCCTTCCGCATCGCCGGTGAAGGCGTTATAGCCGCGCTCATCGCGCACATGGGGAGCATACAGCGGCACAAGCACGCAGTTTTCCTCCCTTGCGCCAAGGCGCACGAAATCGTCCCTATATGAGCGGAAAGTATCGTCCGGATCCATGCCGGAAGCGGACACGATAAACGCAAACCTTCCGTTTGCGCCGCCGGCGCGCCGTATAAGCTCGGCAAATACCTCGTCCGCGCTCTGTATCAGGCCGCCGCCAACTATAAAAAGCGTTCCTTCCATATGCATAGCCTCCGTTTATTTAAGTATTTTGCGGTATTCGTCCGCCTCGCGCTCGTTTGCCCAAACGAAGTGACCCTTCTTTATTTCAGTCCACGCGGGCTTATCGGTCGCGTAATCATGCATTGCGGGGTTATATACAACCAGCTTTTTGCCGCGCTCAATGTCCGGATCCGGCACGGGAGCAGCCTGAAGCAGGGCGTTGGTATACGGGTGCAGAGGGTTGAGGAACAGCTCCTCGCTTTCCGCAAGCTCTACTATTCTGCCCTTGTACATAACGGCAATTCTGTCCGATATGAAGCGGACAACGCTTAGATCATGCGCAATGAACATATATGTAAAGCCCTTTTCGGCCTTGAGCCTGTTCAAAAGGTTTATTACCTGCGCGCGTATGGAAACATCCAGCGCGCTTATTGGTTCATCCGCTATTATGAAGCGCGGCTCCACGGCAAGCGCCCTTGCTATGCCTATGCGCTGGCGCTGGCCGCCGCTAAACTCGTGCGGGAAGCGCGTTGCGTATTCCTCCATAAGGCCAACGCTGTGCATTGCATCTATAACCTTTTGCTTGCGCTCCTTTTCGTTTTTGAAAAGGTGGAAGTTATATAAGCCTTCGGAAATTATATAGTCCACCTTGGCGCGTTCGTTAAGGCTGGCCATGGGGTCCTGGAATATCATCTGCACGTTTTTGCGGAACTCCGTAAGCTCATGGTTGTTCATTTTGCCGTTTACCTTCATGCCGTCGTAATAAATATCGCCGGAGGAGGTATGGCAAATTTTCATTATGGCTTTGCCGGTGGTGGTTTTGCCGCTGCCCGATTCGCCAACGAGGGAGAACGTTTCCCCTTCGTATATATCGAAGCTAACGTCCTTAACCGCGCTGAACTCCTTGCGGTTCAGCTTGAAGTTTACGTAAAGATTGCGCACGGACACAAGCTTTTTGCCGTTTGAATAATCCTTGGGCGGCAGGGGCTCTATCTTCTCCGTCTGCTCATGCGCCTTTGCAAGCTCCGCGCGGTATTCTGCCGCCTTGTCGCTCATCAGCCACGTTTTGGCATAATGCGTATCCGATACCTTGAAGAAAGGCGGTTCGTATTCGTAATCCACCTTCATCGCGTCCGGATTGCGCGGGGCGAAGGCATCGCCCTTTATTTCCTTATAAAGGTTGGGCGGGGTACCCTTTATGGAGTGCAGCTCGTGCCCTTTTACGCCAAGCTGGGGCAGGGACATGAGCAGCGCCTTTGTATACGGATGGCGCGCATCCTTGAATATTTCGTTTGCAAGGCCGTGTTCAACTATCTGACCGGCATACATAACGGCAACCCTGTCCGCAACGTTTGCCACCACGCCGAGATCGTGCGTGATATATATTACGGACATATCCATTTCCCTTTGCAGCCGCTTTATAAGGTCCAGTATCTGCGCCTGCACGGTAACGTCCAGCGCGGTGGTGGGTTCGTCGCAGATTAGTATTTTGGGCCGGCAGGCTATGGCCGTGGCTATTACAACCCTTTGGCGCATGCCGCCGCTGAATTCGTGCGGATACTGCTTATATCTCTGCTCCGGATCGTTTATGCCAACCTGCCTTAAAAGCTCTATTGCTTCCTTCTTGGCCTGCGCCTTATCGGTGCCGAACTGATAGGATATCACCTCGCGTATCTGCTCGCCTATGGTTTTAACGGGGTTAAGGCTGGTCATGGGGTCCTGGAACACCATGGCTATCTTTTTGCCGCGCACCTTCAGCCATTCCTTTTCGGTTTTATATTTTGCTATGTTTACGCCGTCCAGCAGCATTTCGCCCTGCTCAACCCAGCCGTTGGTATCAAGCATGCCTATGAAGGACTTTGTAAATACGCTTTTCCCGGAGCCGGATTCGCCAACTATCGCCAGCGTTTCGCCATCGTAAAGGTCTATCGACGCGCCGCGGATGGCGGTTAGCGTATGGCCGCGCAGATTGAACTTTATAACTACGTCTTTTGCTTCAAATATCTTTTCCCTCATGCTGCGCCCCTCCTTAAACATGGTTGCGCGGGTCGGATGCATCCGCAAACTTGTTGCCGATTATATAGAACGAAATGGTGATGAAGCACAGTATGAGCGTGGGGCATATCATCTGGTAAGGATACACCAAAAACGCGCTCCTGCCCTGATTGACCAAATTGCCAAGCGTACACAAATCCGCCGGCAGGCCAACGCCTATAAAGCTCAAAAACACCTCCGACCCTATGGAGGACGGTATCGTCAGCGCCACGTCCATTATTATAAGGCTCACAAGATAGGGCACCACGTTGCGGCTTATTATGCGCTTGGGCGGGGTTTTAAGGCATATGGAGGCAATGTTGTAGTCCGCCTCGCGCAGGGCCAATATGCGGCTGCGGAACCAGCGCGCCTCGCTTATCCAGCCCGTTGCCACAAGGGCTATCATAATGGTGAATATGCTGGGCTTCATAATGTAAGCTATAAGCACAAGGTAAATGGTGCTTGGCACGTTGGTAAGGGTGTTGTATATGGCGAACATAAGGGTATCCAGCTTCCTGTAAAAGCCCCATATTGCGCCGATAATAACGCCCAGGCCGACTTCAAAGAAGGCTACCGCCAGCGAAAGCAGCAGCGACGTGCGCGTGCCGAACCACACCCGCGCCCATATATCGCGCCCAACGCCATCCGTACCGAAGGGATGCTCGGCAGAGGGCGGCAGGTTCCATTCCCGCGCCGAAAGCGCAACGGCGTAAGGATCGCGGTCGGTTATCATTGGGTATATGACCGTGTATGCCACAAGCGCTATCAGCAGCGCCACTATAACCTTTACAACGGTGCTTTTGAAAAACGTGCGTATTGTGCTGCGCCAATATGAATAATTGGAAAAGCCGGCTTCCTCGCTGAGTTCTTCATGAAACTCCGCGCGGGTAAAAAGCGCGTCCGGAATATCGTTTATATTGGGCGTGGGATTGTTTTTTGCGTTTGATTCCATGTTCTTTTCCTCCGCGTCAATCGTCGTTCCCGCCGACAAGCTTTATTCTCGGATCCACGAAGGACACCACTATGTCCCCCAGGAAAACGCCCAGCACGCTGAGCGCACCGTAAAGCAGCACAAGTATCTGCACAAGCGGGTTATCCATGGCCGTGATGGACTTGATGAGCAAACCGCCCGTGCCGGGGATGGCATACATGCTTTCAATAACAAGGGAGCCTGAAAGCATCAGCAGGAAGTCCGAAGGGATATTTATGGCAATGGGCACGATAGCGTTGCGGAAAATGTGGCGCCACATTATAAAACGCTTGGGCAGGCCCTTAACGGTTGCAAACTTAATATAATCCTTGTTTTCTTCATCCACAACATAGCGCCTGAGCCACGTGGCGTAGCCGGCGATGCTGCCGATGGACATGGAAACGACCGGCAGTATCCATGAAACGGGCTGATCCATATAGAAAAGCATAGGCAGATCGAACCAGCGGGAAAGGAACACCTGAATGAAGAAATGGATAATAATGCTTGGCACGGCGCGGATTATAACAACATACAGCGTGCCTAAGCCATCCACTATGCCGCTCTTGTTTCCGGCCATGGCCATGCCCAGCGGTATGCCTATTATGGCCGAAACGAACCAGCTTATGAAATTGAGCAGGAGCGAATAGGGTATTTTTTCGCCCAAAACGGTTGAAATGGGCATGTTGGGATACAGCGTTATGCTGCGGCCGAGATCGCCCTTGAAAAGGCCGGAAACAAAGTTATAAAGCTGAGTAGGAAGGGGGTCAAGCACGCCCATATTGCGCAGATATGCGTTCTTTTCGGCGTCGCTCATTTCCTTATACTGTTCCTTGGAAAAATAGCCCGCGGTGGGCATAAAGCGAAGCAGAGCAAATACCACCAGCACAACAAGCACTATCGTTACGATAGCTTGCCCCAATTTGGAAAGCAGATATCTTGTCATGGTAAAACCTCGTTTGGGTGTTTTTTTATTCCGTTCGGGCGCATTGCCCGGCAATTATACGCGCGGAGGTGGGCTGCCCCACCCCCGCAAATGGATTTTATTGAGGAAAGTACGATCGGTTTATCAGTTGTTGGCACGGGCAGCCTTTTCGGCCTCGTACTTTTCCTTCAGCTGCTCGTGCTGCGCCTTGGTAACGGGTTCGCTCTGTATCAGCGCGCCCTTCATCTTATAACGGCTCAGTCCGAAGTAGCCGCCGGGTACGGTATAGGGCACAAGGCGCGTCATGTTATATGAACCGCCGCCGGACATATAGGGCTTGAGGTACGCATGCTCCAGCAGATAGCATTCCGCGTCCGCATAGGCGGCATAGCGCTCGCTCAGGTCATATGTTGCGCCGGCCTTTTCTATCATCGCGTCAAACTCGGGTATGGAATAACCGGAATCGGTTATGTCATAATCGCTGGTGCAGCGGTTAAGGTTGGCGGAAGGATCGGCATAGCGAAGGCCGTAGCTGTCGTCCATCAAATCCCAGTTGCCAAGATCGAGCACCTCGGCAGAGAAGCTGTTGGACGAATATGCAAGAATAACGTTGACGTATTCCTTGCCAAGGTAGGTTTCCAGCATGTTCTTCACAAGGGTGGCCTTCTTCATGTCGCTGTCGGAGGAGCTGGAGGAATACACTATGTCTATGGGCAGCTTGCCGTCGCAATCGAACTCGGTAAGCGGCAGCATGTCAACATGGCCCGGCGTTACGCCCTTGAGCGTCACTCCGTCCGCCTCGCACAGCTCGGCTATTGCGGCCTTCAGGTATTCCTGCGCCTTTTCAACGTCATACGGATTGGTATCGCGATGGGCGGGCAGGTTGCCGTAATCGGTATAATCCTTGCCGTCATCGTCAAATATGGCGTTTTCAGGCAGCAGCGTATAGCGGCAGAAGAATTCGGGGTCATTCGGCTCCCATATGGCGGAAAGGGTTATTGCGTCTATCGCGCTGAATACAGCCTTGCGGAAGTTTTCGTTCTGCACTGCGGCCGCCATTTCGGGGTTCTTGGTTTGGAAGTTCCAGCTGTACCAATAGGTGGTAACGGTCTTTTCGGAAAGGTATACATAGTCCTCCCATTCGCCGCCGCGTATGCTGGCAACTTCTTCGGAGGTGAGGGACGTGCCGGTTATATTGCCGCGCTGGAACATTTCAAGGCTTGATATGCTGTCGGAAACATATTCCCACTGCAGCGTATCGAGCGTAAGCTTGTCAAGATCCCAGTAGTTTTCGTTCTTGGTGAGCACAAACTGCTTATCAAGATCCCAAGCGGAGATATAGTAACCGCCGTTATAAAGCATGGTTTCCTTGCTGGTGCCGAAATCCTCGCCCACGCTGTCAAGGAACGCCTGCTCCACGGGCAGCGTCATATCAAGCTGCGCATAGGAAAGGAAGTACGGGCAGGGGCCGGAAAGGGTGTATTCAACGGTATATTCGTCAACGGCCTTCACGCCCACGGTTTCGTCAAAGGAGGCGACCACTTCGTCGCGGGTTTTGCCTATGTCCGTGCCGTCGTCTATATCCACAAGCGCGTAGTAATAATCATACAGGCCCGCTATAACGTTCCTTATGGTGCTGATGCCGCTGGCGTTGTTGGCAGGATCGGCAATATAGCGTATGCCTGCAACAAAATCGTCCGCAGTTACCTTATATTCGGTCTTGCTGCCGCTGCAGTCCACCCAATATACATCGGGGCGGATATGGAACGTCCAAACGGAAAAATCGTCGTTATGCTCCCAGCTTTCCGCCATGCAGGGGGAGGGGCGGCCGTATATGTCGGTTTCAACAAGGCCCTCCGCAATATTGGAAATAAAGTTGTAGTCCGACGTGAACTCCGTGCAGTACGGGTTCATGGAGGTTATGGAGGTGGAAAAAGTTGACTTATAGGTCTTTTCGTAAACCACCTGCGGCTCATCTGTCTGCGCGGGCGCAGCGGTGTTTGCCGGATCGTTATCCTGCGGCGCATTGTTGTTCTGGTTGCCGCTGCATCCTGCAACAATACAAGAGAGCATCACAAGCGTCAATAACAAAGCGATCGTCTTTTTCATGCCTATTCTCCTTAAAGATTTGATATGGTATAAGCCGTTCGTTTATACCTTTCGGCTTACCTTGCATGTATCCTAACATAAACAGATGCAATTGTAAAGTAAAAGCTCAACATTTTTGCTCAGAAAATATTATTTTGGGCATAATCATGCTTGATTTTTTGATTTTATTAGCATATAATAAAGTAAACGCTTTAAGATTCCAGTTTTTGGGGAGGAAGTATGTCCGTAACAGAGTCCATCCGTGAAGCCATGGCCGGCCTAACAAGCAAGCAGAAGTCCATAGCGCAGTATATAATGGATAATCCGGACGAAGCTTCCTATTTATCGCTCAAGGAGCTGAGCGTGCGCACGGGGAGCTCTGAAGTATCGGTACTGCGGCTTTGCAGGGCGCTGGGGTACGATAGCTTCGTTTCGCTCAAGGATGCGCTCAAGCAGCATACTCAGGGCGCGTTCCGCGCGGCAACGCTCAGCGCGCCGAGCCTGCACCCGGATAACCGCATAGGCACGGCAGAGGAGCTGCTGAACAAGGTTTGCGCGGACGAGCAGAACAACCTTAACGCCACCATAGCGCAGCTGGATGCTGAAATGCTTGTAAATTGCGCACACAGGCTGCTTAAATCGGAGCGCGTATTCGTATTTGCGCACGACAGATCCTATGTATTTGCGGATTATCTTTGCTATCGGCTCAACTTTTTGCGCATACAGGCCACGGCGGTGCAGCTTGGCGAAAGCAACACCGTATCCACAATACTTGCCGCCATGCAGGATGGGGACACGGCAATATTGTTCTCCTTCCCGCCGTATTATGAGCCCTGCGCAAACGCCGCAAGCTACTGCCGCTATAAGAACATTCCGCTAATAGCCGTGACAGACAGCATGGATTCCCCCGCGGCCGCAGGTGCGGACAGCGTTTTCCTTTGCCGCACGGGCGCGCGGTATTTTTACAATTCGCAGGTGGCAACGCTTTCATTTATAAATATACTCACCTCCTGCATAGCCATACAGATGGGCAGCGGATTCGATGAAATACTGGCGAACGAGCAGGACGTTATGGACTTTTTGGACAGCTTTAACTACGCGGAAAAAGCGGAGAATTGACATAAAATCTGGTTTGGGAGGCACTATGCTTAAACTACTGAAGAATTGCAGCGTATATGCGCCGAAGTACGCCGGCAAAAAGGACATATTGATAATGGGCGAAAGGATACACGCCGTTGCGGACGATCTTTCCGCATGGCAGGCGGCGCCCGAAATTGAAGTATACGACATAAACGGCGCGGCCGTATGCCCGGGCATAGTGGATACGCATGTGCACATAACCGGCGGCGGCGGGGAACAGGGCCCCGTTTCCCGCACGCCCGAAATAAGGCTGAGCGAGCTGACGCTAAACGGCGTTACCACGGTTGTAAGCCCTCTCGGCACGGACGGAATATCAAGAAGCCTTGAAAACCTGCTTTTCAAATGCCGCGCGCTGGAGCATTACGGGCTGACCTGCCGAATAGTTACCGGAAATTATCGCTATCCTTCGCCAACCCTGACGGGAGACGTTGCGCGGGACATAGCGCTGATAGGCGAAATGATAGGCGTGAAGATAGCCATATCCGACCACCGCGGCTCAAACGTGACATGGCAGGAATTGGCGCGCCTTGGCACGGAGGTGCGCGTGAGCAGCATGCTAAGCGGCAAAAAAGGATACGTCATAATACATGTGGGCAGCGGAAGGGACAGGCTGAAGCCGCTTTTTGACGCGGTGGAGAACTCCGAGCTGCCGGCAGATACTTTCCTGCCCACGCATTGCTGCCGCACGGCGGAGCTGATAAGCGACGCGGTGAAGTTCAACAAAATGGGCGGCACGGCGGATTTTACGGCAGACACCGTTGAAAGCGAAAGCGGCACGGCGGCGGCGGTATACTCCGCGCTGCAGCAGGGCGCGGACCCCGCGCGCATAACCATGAGCAGCGATGCATGCGGCAGCCAGCCCAAGTTTGACGCAAACGGCAGCTGCATCGGCATAACATACACAACGCCCGAAACGCTGCTGTGCGAGCTTAGGCGGCTGAAGGAGATATACGGCGTTCCCTTTGAAACGGCGCTTGCTTTCTTCACGGAAAATCCGGCGCGCGTGGCGGGCTTTGCCGGCAAAAAGGGCGTTATCCGCGCGGGCGCCGATGCGGACATAATGGTGCTTGGCGGCGATTACCGCGTGGACAGACTGTTTGCCCGCGGCAAGCTGTTTGTTGACGGCGGCGCGGCCGTGGTCAAGGATTATTTTGAAAACTAACTCGATATTGTCATCCCTCCCCCGTATTCCGCGCGGTCATCCCCCCTCCGGCCGTTCGGAATACGATAGACAATGCCGCCCGGCAGATGCCGGGCGGCATATTTGATTTTCTCCTAATTTTAACCCCTCAGTTAATCCGCCTTGCGGGCGTTTTGCCAGCTCCCCGGCTGGGGAGCCTTAACTCCCTCAGAAAATTCGCTTACAGCGAATTTCCAGCTCCCTCAGTGAGGGAGCCTTTTAGAGCGCTTTACAAGCTCACAGATTAGCCTCCCTCCTTGAGGTTCGGAGTTGAGCGCCGCCTGTGGCGGATGAAGCGAAACGGAGAACGGGCAGGAACAAGGTCGCCTTTTGGTATTGGGGTATTTGGTTTTTACTTCATCATGTTCGGGTTATCGGTGCGATTGAGTATGTAATCAACCGATACGTTATGGAAATCCGCAAGCCGTATCAACACAGAAGTGGGGATGTCCACATCCCCACGCTCGTAATTGCTGTATATTCTTTGGCTGCAATGCAGTATTTGGCTTATTTGTGTCTGCGTCATATCCTTATCCTCTCTCAGGTCGCGGATGCGCTTGTATACCATAAAAATAACCTCATCACTTCAGAATGAGTCTATTCTACTTAGCGATTTTTTCGCTATTGACTTTTAGCGAATATTTCGCTAAAATTGTTTTGTAGATTTTATTATACGCAAAACGGAGGGGAAATATGTTAGCATTTATTTTTATCGTAGCTGTATCCGTGATTATTGTAATCGCAATCAAGAATCTCAATCCGTCTTCTCAAAGTGAAAGTACACCAACTTCAAACAAAAGCTGGGAAGAGCGTTTTATCGAAGCGGCACGCAATAATCAAAATGACCTTGCCGGTAAAATACTGCGCAAGGGGGCAGAAGCAGGCGATATATATTGCATGGAAACGCTCGCCCTTTACTATAGCAGTGAGATACAATCCGGTGCCCAATACGGCATATTGCCTAACAGTGCGCTGTCAGTTTTCTGGTATCGGCGGGCTGCCGATGCCGGCTCTGCAAGCGCAATGATGTTCCTCAGCTATGCGTATTCGCTCGGCGAAGGTGTAGAAGTAGATGAAGATAAGGCTTTCGAGCTTATGAAGCGCGCTGCGGATACAGGCCATCCTGGAGCCAACAAAGGTTTGGGAGATTTTTATTCAAGTCCTCTAAAGCCTTATTGTGACCACGGTAAAGCCATAGGATGTTATAAGAAAGCGCTGAAAACAAACAATAGTTATGATTTTGCAGTAGCTGCATCATCTTTAGGCTATGAGTATCTTACGCCCAAGAAGTTAATCAATGTTAATGGACTTCCGACATCAGTGGACAACCCATACTATAACCCAAAACGGGCGGCATATTCATATGTTGTGGCGTATTATGCCGACAGCGACTATAATATAGACGCGCCGGCAAAGGCCAGAGAAAGTGGGTACAGCATATCCGACGAAGAACTCAGAAGTTGGGCGAATGACGGCAGAAATCTTCGCTACAATTTCAATATATAATCAACAGGGAGGATAAAAAGATGGCAAGATGTTACTACCTTGACTACGAAAGCACCGGTTGGCTGTCCGGCAACCACATTTGCACGCTGTGCGGCAAGCGCATGGACAGCGACAGCGCGCAGGTGAAATACACCTGCAACGCCGAATATGGCGACGAATACAAAAAATGTCCTATTTACCAGAGCAGGAGCTAACTGCCCCCTCGGGAGGGGGAATGCCGCCGCAAGGCGGCATTTTTGGTGCAGTATAGGCTATATCCAAAAGCTGTCCCCGCAAGCGGGGAAAGTGGCACGGCGTAAGCCGTGACGAAAGGGGTGCGGCTCAAAACAGCCGAATGCCGCGAGTTATTCCCCCTCAGCTTCGCTTACGCTCAGCAGCTCCCCCGCACGCGGTGGCGCCTTTTGGTGCAGTATGCAAACTCCCCATATTAAGCCTGCCCTGAAAGGGGAGGTGGACATGAGCGTCAGCGAATGGACGGAGGGGTAGTATCGAGGCTACCGTTGTTTACGTCAACCCCTCAGTCAATCCGCCTTACGCGCGTAAGCGCGCTTATATTCCGTATTCGCCGTTTTCAACGGTGAGGGTTTTGGAGTAGAAGGCGGTCATGGCCTTGACAAGGCTGTCTATGTCCTCCGCGCCCGCGGTTTCGTAGCTTGAATGCATGGCAAGCTGGGGCAGACCTATGTCCACGGTGCTTACGGCAACCTTTGTGTTTGCAATGCTGCCCAGCGTACCGCCGCCCGCCATATCGGAACGGTTGGCAAAAACCTGCACCGGCGCGCCCGCTTCCGCGCACACCCGGCGGAACAGCGCGGCGGATACGCCGTCGGTAGTGTATTTCTGGTTGGCGTTGAACTTTATCACTATGCCCTTGTTCATGTAGGGGCAGTTGTCGCTGTCCGAATACTCGGGGTGGTTGGGATGCTGCGCATGGGCATTATCCGCCGATACCATGAAGCTCTGCGCAACCATGGCAAGGTATTCTTCTTCGCTCTTGCCAAGGTTGAGCGCAATGCGGCGCAGAAGGTCGCGCAGAATGTTGGACGCTGCGCCCTGCTTGGTGGAGCTGCCGGTCTCCTCATTATCAAACACGCAGCATACGGGTATGCTGCCGCTCTCGGCCGCGTTTATAAAGCCCTCCATGCAGCCGAATGCGCACTCCACGTCGTCCAGCTTGGGGGAGGCAATGTACTCATCATCCCTGCCGAGGAACGTGGGGGCCATGCGGTTGTAAAGGTAAAGATCGTGGCCTATTATGTCCTCTGCGTTTATGCCGAGGCTGTCCGCCACCACCTGCATGAATTTACCCTTGCCGTTTTCGTCTGAGAAAAGGGGCAGCGTGTCCACATTTGCCTTTATTTCAAAGCCGCTGTTGGCGTTGCGGTTCATGTGTATGGCAACGTTGGGTATTATCAAAAGGTCGCGGTCAACGTTCACAAGCTTGGTCGCAATGCGGCCGTTCTCCCCGCGCACAAGCACGCGGCCCGCAACGGAAAGCGGACGATCGAACCAGGTGGACATGAGCGCGCCGCCGTAGCGTTCGGTTGTAAGCTGCACATAATGCGCGCCGGCCTTTTCCGGATTATCCTTTATCTTAAAGGTAGGGGAATCGCTGTGCGCGGCGGAAAGCATAAAGCCCGCGGTGGGTTCAGCGGGGATGCGGAACGCCATTATGCTCGATCCGTTGGGCGAAACATAGTATTTGCCCCCGCGCTCAAGCCGCCACGGCTTTTCCGTATACAGCTTTTCGTAGCCCTTTTCGTCCAGCATGGCCTCAAAGTTCGCCACCACCTGATACCTTGTGGGGCTCTTTTTCATAAAGTCCAGCAGTTTCTTTGCGCTTTCGTTTTTCATGGTGTCTGTCTCCTTTTTATAGTTTATCTTTTTACTAAATTGCTTAACAGTCAACTTTTACCCCTCAAACATCCAACTTTTCGCCCTGCAACATCCAACTTGTTATGTCGAAATGTTGGATATCGCGCCGCATGCCACCGTGAGGGGATACTTCCTTATGCTATTTTACCATATCGGGCAGAAATATAAAACAGCCGCGCGCGGTTGCCCGCGCACGGCTGTGCGTTTGTTTTGGTATTAGTCGATGGCGATGGTGCTGGCGGAAGCAAGCTTCTTCTGCTCGTACTTGGGCAGGTTGACTGTCAGCACGCCGGCTTCGTATTTGCACTTTACGTCCTCGCTCTTTATGTCGCCAACGTAGAAGGTCCTCTGGCAGCTGCCGCTGTAGCGCTCCTGACGGATAACGCGCTTGGTCTTTTTGTCGGTCTCTTCCTTATCCAGCCCCTTGGCGGCGCTGATGGTAAGGTAGCCGTTCTTCAGTTCAACGTTTATTTCATCCTTGCTGAAGCCGGGCAGGTCAACGTTGAGCTCGTAGCCTTCTTCGGTCTCGTGTACGTCGGTCTTCATCAGCTGGGAAGCACGCTTGCCGTAAAGGGCCTTGTCGGTGTTCCACATGCTGCGCTCAAACGCATCGTTAAACAGGTCATCAAAAAGGTTTTCTCCAAAAATCATCGGTAACATAATATTTCTACTTCCTTCCATAAGGTAAATTTTTTATTTCTCGGCCGGCCCTTATCGGGCCGCCTGCCGTGCCGCTCCATCCGGGGCCCATCGCCCTTTCCTTCGCGGTACAGTTTATATTATAGTCCGCTTTTGCCCCAATGCAATAGCCTGAGGCCAAGCTTCACATTCGTTCATTATTATGGATAGAAGCATCAAAATTATGTAACATTTTAATATTTATGACGCAATCGGCGCGTCCTGCGTTTCCTCCTTATATATAACGCAGTGTACTATCCTGTGTTCCGCAACCTTGTCAACGTCCGCATGGATGCCGCATACGGAAACGGAGAAGCGGCTGCCGTCCGCGGGTATGGCATCGAATGCGGAGAATATAAGCCCGCCTATGGTATCGAACTCGTCCGTGGGCAGCTCCATGCCGAAAAGCTCGCCTATGTCCTCAAGCGCGGCGCGCCCGCCGGCGGAGTATTTGCCGCCGCCTATGGGTATTATGGCCTCCTCGGAATCCGCATCGTCAATATCGCCCACTATCTGCTCCACAAGATCGTTCATGGTAACTATGCCGCTCATTCCGCCGTATTCATCCAGCACCACGGCAAAGTGATTGCGCGTGCGGCGCATCTCGCGGAAAAGATCGTCCGCCTTAACGCTCAGCGGCACGAACAGCGCGGGACTTACGGCGTTTTTCATAACGCTTTCGCGCGTGCGGTCGGTAAGCTTCAAATAGTCGCGCGCCTTCAGCACGCCAACAACATCGTCCGCAGTGTCACCGCAAACGGGATAATGCGAATGGTTGGTCTCCTTTATCGTGGTTTCCCATTCCGCGTCCGTTTCCTCGGTCCAAAGCATATCCACCATTGTCCTGTGGGTAAGTATATCCTCCGCCGCAATGTCGTTGAACTCGAACACGTTTTGCAGCAGTTCCTTTTCGCCTTCCTCTATGGCGCCCTTTTCGCTGCCCGCGTCTATCATCATGCGTATCTCGTCCTCTGTCAGCTCGTCGTCCTTCTCGTTGGGGTCAACGCCAAGGAGCCTGAGCACAAGATTGGTGCTTACCGTAAGCAGTCACACTATGGGCCTGAACGCGGCGGATATGAACGATATCACTCCGCTCAATGCAAGGGCAATGCTTTCGGCCTTTTTCATGGCAAGGCGCTTGGGCACAAGCTCGCCGAAAACAAGAGTGAAAAAGCTGAGTATAAGCGTTATTACAACAACGCTTATGCTGTTGAGAAGATGCGCGTTTATGTTCACGCCTGTTGACTGCACGGCTTCAACCAGCTTGTCGGCAAAGTTATCCGCGGCAAATGCGCTGCCTAAGAAGCCGGCAAGTGTGATTGATATCTGTATAGTAGCCAAAAAGCGCGCGGGCTGGGAAGTAAGGCGGCTGAGTCGCGCGGCGCGTTTGTCGCCCTCCGCCGCAAGCTTGTTCAGTTTGACCTCGTTCACCGAAAGCACGGCTATCTCAGCGCACGCGAACACGGCGTTGAGCAGAATAAAGAACAGCTGCAGCAGCAATAGTCCTATAAGCGGGTCGTCTTCCATTTTGGTTTTGATTCCTCCAAATAATATGATTTTATTTATGCAAAAAAGCCATGCCGTATGACGCCCGTATAAAAATCATAACGGGCGCGGGAGGTATGACCTTTCACATTTTCAGCTATATGCGATTGTAACGGAACAGGGCTGGGCGCTTCAGCGTCGCTCTCGTCCATTTTTGCGTTCTCCTTTCGCATGTCGCGCCCTTCAAAAGCGCTGCAGCATATTATACTATAACATGCGCAATATATGCAATAGCGGCTTAAAATAACTTCGGTTATTAATTTTTCTTAGCGGCCTTTTTTACACCTTTACCGATACTTTTTTCTTATAGCGTTATAACATCCTCTGTTTTAGGCATTTTTTGGGCTTTTGAGGAATAGAAAAGATGGCCAATTTATGCTACTGTATCACAGACATATTTACATTTCTTCACTATAATCACCCCAGTTGTTGTTAAGAATCGGAGGAAACAATGAAGCGATTGGATATAGAATCCGAGCTTTTGGAGCTTGGAGCCCCTGCCGGGAGACAAGGGTATATTCAAATGCTTACGGCGCTCGAATTCATTATGCAGCACGATGACGTCATGTGTGCAACCGCCAATTTATATCCCTATGTTGCGGAGCGGTTAAACACGGTGCCACCCAGGGTTGAACGGAACATACGCGAGGAAATATATGCCATTTGGTCGCGCGGCAACCAAGACCGATTAAACGAATTGTTTGTCAATCGTGAAAAATGTCCGCCGGGCTCAAAGGAATTTCTCTACACGCTTGCGCACAGGCTTCGCCACGAAAAGGTGAAGCAGCAGGCTTGATTTTTTCCTTTCGGCCCGTTTTTTAGACCCGGGCCCTTTTTATTGGCTTTTTTCCTCCGCTGCTTCAACATATTTCAATATCCCCTCCGCCGCTCCCTTCATCATGGCACGCATGTGTTCTTCATTTTGCAGCAGCGCTTCGTCGTTGGCATTGGACAGGAACCCGCATTCAAGTATTACCGAGGGCGGTTCGCTGTTTTTTATTATATAATAATCGCCCGGGTTAACGTGGCGCAGCGGCCTGCCTATCGCGCCGCAAACGCCGTCCAATACGCATTTTGCAAGCCTTTCCCCTTCAGCAGAGCCTTTCATATAAAACGCCATCGGGCCGGATACGCTTCTGTCGCCGAATTTATTCATATGTATGCTTATAACCGCAGCCGCACCGGCGGAGTTTATTATGTCCCGCCTCGCCGCCATGTCCTTCTTTTTGTCCGCATTGAGCGCGTTTTCATCCTCCCGCGTCAGTACGGCGGCAATGTTCAGCGCACTAAGCTCATCCCTGAGCGCCATGGCATAATTCAGGTTTATGCCTTCCTCCGCAATGCCCGTATCCATGCCCGTCGCTCCGCCGTCCGGCTGACCGTGGCCCGGGTCTATCACCACCGTGAAGCGCGGCGCGGGCGTGGGCGCAATCGGTTCCGCAGTTGGCTCGCCCGCCGCGTTTGCGGCCGCGCGCTCCTTTTGAACGAACAGCAGCACCATTCCGCCGCATAGTATCAGCGCGGCCAAGCCTGTCGCTAACAGGCGGACGGTTTTGTGCATTCCGTGCGCCGAATTTCGCCTTGCCATAACATCACCTCATAATAAAAGTATGCTTCTTAACCGCCGCTTATGCTTTTTTATGGGAGCCGAATATTTTTTAGGCGGCATGTTTTCGGCCGGCCGATGTCATATTTATGCCATCATCCTGCATATCAATATAGCTATACACAGCAGTTGTCCACATTATCCACATAGTTATCCACACGTTTGCGGCGCAATACGCCCTTTTTTTGCTTTTCTCCACATTATCCACACCGCCGCGCGCTTATGCATAACGCCCGCGCACTTGCATAATGCACGCCCGCTTCACCGCAATCCTTTGGCTGAGAGCGCCTTAACCGAAGGCCGCCACAATTGTACGTCATGCGCGGACACGCCGTGCAGCCGCAGCCGCTCCGCTCCCTTTTCAACGAAAATTATAGGCAAAACAGGCATTTTTCTTTGACACGGCGCAGGAAATGATGATAAAATAAAATGCAAGATAACAAAAGAATTTTTATGTCGGTCAATCAAAGAACGAACATGAATGCGTGCCGTTTTATTCCGCATACGTGCGGAGAAGGGAAGGAATGCTATGTTTTGCATAGGCGAAAGAATATGCTACCCCATGCACGGCATAGGGGAAATAGAAGGAATTGAGCAGCGCAGGGTGCTTGGCGTTAACGCGCAGTATTATTTGCTCAAATTCGATTCGGGCCGCGTAAGCGCGATGGTGCCGGTTGAAACAGCGGAGAAAATCGGGCTGAGGCGGCTTATATCGCGCAAAGAAGGGGATAAAGTGCTGCGCTACATCATTTCCGGCGTGGCGAGCACGGGGGCCTCCCAAAGCGGGAACTGGAACCGCCGCTACCGCGAAAATTGCAGCCGGCTGAGGAGCGGCGGCATATACGGCATTGCGGACGTTTTTATATTTCTCAAGCATAAGCAGCAGGAAAAGGGGCTCAGCGCAAGCGAACAGAAAATGCTTTCGCTTACAATGCGCCTGCTGAGGGACGAGCTTTTATGCATAGGCTGTTCGGAGGAAGAAGTGTACGGCGCAATAAGCTGATAAATTCCCGCAAAGGACAAATTTTATCCATATGCAGCGGGACGCTTCTATTATATAATAATGAATTAAATAAGCTGTACAGGAGGTAATATAACTTGGCTAAAAAATTCGCCCGCATCATTATTGCGATAGCGGGCGCGCTCATCGGCCTTGCGGCTGCGGCAGGAGCGGACAAATTGCTGGCGATGATGAATCGCCTGCCTTTGCACGAAGCGGTGTATATTGCGGCGGCAATCATATTTGCAATCATATTTTATATTTTATCCCCGCGCATTATATCCGGCTTTTCAAAGGCAGTGGGCGCAGCGGAAGCCCGCATGAGCGATATGTCGTTATCCGATATTTTCCTTGGCGCGGTGGGGCTTATAGTTGGGCTTGTGATAGCGCTGCTTTTAAGCACGCTCACGGCAAATCTCCCTTGGCTCATAGGCACGATTATAAACGTTGCGCTTTACTGCGCGTGCGGCTATCTTGGCTGCGCGCAGGTATTGAAGCGCAGGGGAGAGGTCAATCTGCCTTCGTGGTTCCGCCGCCCGGGCAAGGGGAGCAAATCCTCTTCCGCCGCGCGTCCCAAGGTGCTTGATACGTCCGTAATAATAGACGGGCGCATTGCGGACATTTGTCAAACCGGCATGCTTGAAGGGCAGATAATAGTTCCCGCGTTCGTGCTGGCGGAGCTTAGGCACATTGCGGACAGCGCGGATTCATTGAAGCGCAACCGCGGCAGGCGCGGGCTGGACATACTCAACCGCATGCAGAAGGAGCAGAACATTCCCATAAAGGTAGTGGATACCGATTATGAGGACATTGCCGAGGTTGATGCCAAGCTTATAAAGCTTGCTTACGACATGGGCGGCGTTGTGGTCACGAACGACTATAATCTGAACAAAGTGGCGGGCGTGCAGCGCGTGCCTGTTTTCAATATAAACGAGCTTGCAAACGCCTTAAAGCCCGTTGTGCTCCCGGGCGAGGAGATGACCGTGAACATAGTTAAAGAAGGCAAGGAAGTGGGCCAGGGCGTGGGCTATCTTAACGACGGCACAATGATAGTTGTTGACGGCGGCAGGCGCTTCGTTGGCGAGGATGTTGACGTTATTGTCACAAGCGCGCTGCAAACGGCGGCGGGCAGGCTGATATTCGCCAAGCTGAAATATCAATATTAAAATCGGAAGGGGACACCATGAGGCAGAGCGAGCTGATACGCGCGGCATACGAAGGGAAGAACACGCTGGTTATAAAAAACGCGAACGTTGTGAACGTTTTTACGGACGAGATTGTTCGCGCGGACGTAGCGGTATACGAGGACGTTATAATAGGCGTTGGCAGTTACAGCGGCGAAAACGAAATAGACGCCGGCGGCGCTTACCTTGCGCCCGGCTTCATAGACGCGCATGTGCACATAGAAAGCAGCATGGTAATACCCTCCTCCTTCATGAAGGTTATAATGCCCCACGGCACCACAACCGTTATTGCCGACCCGCACGAAATTGCAAACGTTGCGGGTGCTGCGGGCATACGCGCCATGTATAAGCTGACTGACGAGCTGCCGCTGAGGGTGCTTTTCATGCTGCCCTCCTGCGTGCCGGCAACGCCGTTTGAGCACAGCGGGGCGAAGCTTGTTGCGGAGGACATGGAGCAGTTCATGCACAAAAGCCGCATATTGGGCCTGGGCGAGGTTATGGACGCGAACAGCGTTATAAATTGCAGCCAGGAAATGCTGGATAAGCTCAGGCTTTTTGATAAGCGGCCCATAGACGGCCACGCGCCCATGCTTGAAGGCATGGGGCTTAACGCATACCGCGTTGCGGGCGCATTCAGCGACCATGAATGCTCAACATATGAAGAAGTCAAGCAGAAGCTTGCAACGGGCATGAACATACTGCTGCGCATAGGCAGCGCCGCCAATAATATGGACGGCGTTTTGCGCCGCATAGCAAAGGAAAAGCTGCCCACGCGGAACATGATGTTCTGCACGGACGATAAGCATATTGAGGATATCCGCCGCGAAGGGCACATAAACGCGAACGCGCGCATGGCGGTGGCCGCGGGAATAGACCCGATAGACGCAATAAAGATGGCCTCCTATAACGCCGCCCGAGCATACGGCATACGCGGCGTTGGCGCGATAGCCCCGGGGTACAAGGCGGACATGGTGCTGCTGGAGGATTTGAAGGATTTCAAGGTGAAGCAGGTTATAAGCCGCTTCGGCAGGCCGTATACGGGAGAAGAGCAGATACCTTCGCCCATACTGCCGCCGCAGGTGTTCAACAGCGTTCGCCTGCCCGAAATTTCAAAGTATGACCTTGCGCTCAGGTGCCATGTCAGCGCGCCGGTAATAAAGATGATACCGCATCAGCTGGTGACGGAGCTTGTGTACCGCGATGTTGAGCGGGACGAAAACGGCTGCTTTATCCCAAGCGAGGGCATGGTTAAGCTTGCCGTTATAGAGCGGCACCACGCGACCGGCAGCATGGCCGTTGGCATACTGGAAGGGCTTGGCATAAAGCACGGGGCGGTGGCCTCAACCGTTGCGCACGACAGCCACAATTTGGTAGTTGCGGGCGATAACGACGAGGATATGCTCATGGCGATAGAATCGCTAAGGGATTGCGGCGGCGGATACAGCGTGGTCAGCCGCGGGGTGGTGCTTGCAAGGCTGCCGCTGCCAATAGCCGGGCTTATGACTGCCGCGCCCGTGAACGGCGTGCTTGAAATTCAGCAGGCGCTGCTCGATGCGCTCTATTCCCTCGGCGCCAAGCGGGACAGCGATCCGCTCATCGCGCTCTCCTTCATGGCGCTGCCCGTTATACCGGCCGTTAAGCTTACGGACGAGGGACTTTTTGACGCAGTAAACTTCAAATTTATAAAATACAACTGATAAACGCCGCTTTGGCGGGAAGGAGTTAAGCCCCATGGGCATTATAGGACAGAGCGTAACGCGCGTGGACGCGCCGGACAAGGTTACGGGCCGAGCCAAATATACGGACGATATTGCGGATAAGTCCGCGCTTATCGCCAAGGTGCTGCATTCAACAATTGCGCACGGCTATGTTAAAAGCATAGATACAAGCGAGGCGGAAAGGATAAAGGGCGTGGTGAAAATAGTCACCTGCTTTGACGTGCCGGATATTCCTTTCCCCACGGCGGGGCATCCCTGGAGCACGGATGTGCATCATCAGGACATTGCGGACAGGCTGCTGCTCAACCGCCACGTTCGCTATTATGGGGACGATGTGGCCGCGGTGGTCGCGCGGGACGAGGTAAGCGCAATGCAGGCCATACGCGCCATAAAGGTTGAATACGAAGAACTTCCCTTCGCGCTGGACCCCATCGAGGCCATGCGGGACGGCGCGCCGCAGATACACGAAGGGTTTGAGCATAACATACTTGCCCATACGTCATATGAGGACGGCAATTATGCCGAAGCCGTAAAGGAACCCGGGCTTATAGTTGTGGATAAATGGTACGATACGCCCACCGTGCAGCATTGCCATATTGAAAACCATATATGCTACGCCTATGAGGAGGCGGGCAAAATAAACGTTGTAAGCTCCACGCAGATACCGCACATAGTCCGCCGCATAGTGGGCCAGGCATTGGGGCGGGACTGGGGCAGCGTGCGCATAGTTAAGCCCTATATAGGCGGCGGCTTCGGCAATAAGCAGGACGCTTTGTATGAACCGCTGTGCGCATATCTTTCCACGGTGCTCGGCGGAAGGCTTGTTAAGCTGGACATGAGCCGGGAGGAAACCTTTGCAAGCAACCGCGTGCGCCATGCGATACGCTACCATATCATATCCCACGTCCGCGCGGACGGAACGTTCGTTGCGGGCAGGCTGGAGGCGTATTCCAACCAGGGCGCGTATGCAAGCCACGGCCACGGCGTTTGCGCCAAGGGCGCGGGCGCGTTCAGGCAGCTTTATCGTTACCGCGGCGCCTGCAAGGGGGACGCCTATACCGTCTACACAAACATAGCCGCCGGCGGCGCGATGCGCGGCTACGGCATTCCGCAGATGATGTTTGCAATGGAAAGCCATGTGGACGATATTGCAAGGCGGCTCAATGTTCCCCCGCTCAGGCTCAGGCAGATGAACCTGATGGAGGTTGGGTACAAGGACAATTTTTCCAAAAACGAGAATTATTTCGACAGCTTTAACCAATGCATCAAAAAGGGCATGGAGTATATTGATTACGACCGCAAGCTGGAGGAATTTTCGCACGACACGGGCGATATTCGCCGCGGCATAGGCATGGCCGTTTTCTGGTACAATACCGCCGTTTGGCCCATTTCGCTTGAAAGCTCATCCTGCCGCATGGTGCTCAATCAGGATGGAAGTGTGCAGCTTCAGCTTGCCGAAACCGAAATAGGGCAGGGCGCGGATACCGCCTTCAGCCAAATGGCGGCGGAGGAGCTGGGCATACCGCTTAAAAAGGTGCATATAATCTCCGCGCAGGATACGGACGTTACCCCCTTCGGCACGGGCGCATACGCCAGCCGCCAAACCTACGTGGGCGGCTTTGCCGTGCAGCAGACGGCGCGCATAATGAAGGAGCGCATATTGAATTACGCGCACGAGCTTACCCGCATGACGGTTCACAATTTGGACATTGAGGACGGCTATATCATAAACATAAACAACAGCAGGCGGCTGATGAGCCTTGCCGAGCTTGCAACAACCGCGCTTTACAGCCTTGAGCACAGCCAACACATAACCGCCGAAAGCACATATCAGGTAAAATCCAACGCATATTCGTTCGGCTGCTCCTTTGCGGAGGTGGAGGTGGACATTCCGCTTTGCAAGGTTAAGCTTGTGAACATGATAAACGTGCATGACTGCGGGCGGCTTATAAACCCCGCGCTTGCCGCGGCGCAGGTGCACGGCGGCATGAGCATGGCAATAGGCTACGGGCTGAGCGAGCAGCTGCTTTACGATAAAAAAACCGGCAGGCCGCTGAACAACAATCTGCTTGACTATAAGCTTTCCACCACCATGGATCATCCGCACCTTGAGGCGCAGTTCGTTGAAAACTATGAACCCACCAGCGCATACGGCACAAAGGCGCTGGGCGAGCCGCCCGCGACCAGCGGCGCGCCCGCCATACGCAACGCCGTGCTGAACGCAACGGGCGTGGAGATAGACACGGCCCCCCTCACGCCGCATGTATTGTTTGAACGTTTCCGCGAAGAAGGGCTTATTTGATAAGGAGGGACACACGGCATGTATGACATAAAGGCGCTGTATGAAGCAAGCAGCGTTAATGAAGCAATAGAGCTGATGCAGCAGCACCCCGAGGCGAAGATAATCGCCGGCGGGAGCGACGTGCTCATAAAGCTGCGCGAAGGCAAGCTTGCCGGCTGCGAACTGGTGAGCATATACGGCATAGACGCGCTGAGGGGCATAGGCATGGACGAGGACGGGACGCTTAGAATACTTCCGCTCACAAGCTTTTCGCACATCACTAAGGATCCGCTTATAAACGAGCATATAAAGGTTCTGGGAGAGGCCGTGGACATGGTTGGCGGGCCGCAGATAAGAAACATCGGCACAATCGGCGGCAACATTTCAAACGGCGTTACCAGCGCGGACAGTGCAAGCACCCTGCACGCATGGGACGCAATAGTTGAGCTTACCTCGGCCGAGGGCGTAAGGCAGCTCCCCATAAGGGAATATTATATAAGCGCGGGCAAGGTGGCGCTCCGCCCCGCCGAGCTGCTTACGGCAATACTTATAAAAAAGGAAAGCTACGCGAGCTATAAGGGGCATTACATAAAATATGCCATGCGAAACGCCATGGATATAGCAACGCTTGGCTGCTCGGTAAACGTTAAGCTGAGCGATGATAAAAAAACTATACTCGGCGCCCGCATTGCATACGGCGTGGCCGGCCCCGTGCCCATGCGCGCACCCAATGCGGAGCAGGCCGCGCGCGGCAAGGCCGTATGCGCGCAAACGGTCGATATGTTTGCAAACGCGGCATTGCGGGACGTTAACCCGCGCGACAGCTGGCGCGCAAGCCGCGAATTCAGGCTGCATTTGGCGCACGAGCTTGCAAAGCGCGCGCTTACGGAATCGATACGCCTTAGCGGGGGTGAAATATAATGGCACAGACAAAGCTTGTAAAATGCACAATAAACGGCGAATACACGGAAACAATGGTTGACGTGCGCGCTTCGCTTACGGATATGCTGCGCAACGATTTTCGCCTTACGTCGGTCAAAAAAGGCTGCGAGGTGGGCGAATGCGGCGCGTGCAACGTTATAATAGACGGGGAATGCTTCAATTCCTGCATATACCTTGCCGTATGGGCGGACGGAAAGAACATACGCACGCTTGAAAGCCTGCTTGGCCCCAACGGCGAACTATCGGACATTCAGCAGGCGTTCATAGACGAGGCCGCAGTGCAATGCGGCTTCTGCACGCCCGGGTTTATAATGACCGCGGTGGAGATACTCGAATCCGGCCGCCGCTATACGCGCGACGAGCTGAAAAAGCTTTTAAGCGGGCATCTTTGCCGCTGCACGGGCTACGAAAACATATTAAACGCCGTTGAAAAAACAATGAATAAGCGGCTTAGCGGGAAAGAAGGCAAATAATGTATCAGCAAAAAGCCCAAAGGCAGGGCAATTCGGCAAAGCTTGATTTTGTGCTGCTGTTCATATTCATAATGGTGGTGTTCTTCGCGCGGCAGATATCCTCCCTTGCGGCGGCGCTGCCCGCCCCGCTAAACATAATCGTGCAGGTATTCCTGCTGGGCGCAATAATAGCGGCGCTGCTTTGGGTATATGAAAAGCGCATATGCTCCTTCCGTTACAGCGTTGTTTACGACCCCGCCGCCAATGCGGAGGGCGAAGAAAATGCGGAACCGCTGCCGTATAAAAAAGGCACGCTCATTTTCGAACGCATGGTGGCAGACAAGGGCAAAATAGTCGAATGCGTAACGCGGGACGAAATAGTCGCCCTGCTTAAGCCCGGCGAAGCCTACCCCGAAGACATACCCTTCACCCGAGCGGGCGCGCTGAGTACGCTCAATGCAAAATCCTCGCACACGCTCATATTCCGCCGCAACGGCAAGCTGCACAGCCTGCTTTTCGCCCCGGACGAGGAGTTTTTGAAAAGGATGGAGGAGGCGCGGTAAGGCGCAATAAAAAGGCTCCACCGTGAAACGGGGGAGCTGCTGAGCGTAAGCGAAGCTGAGGGGGAACATCTCGCAATGCTCGGCATCTCCGAGCCGTTCCCCTTTCGTCACGGCTACGCCGCGACACTTTCCCCGTAAACGGGGACAGCTTTTGGTTGGCGGTAAACTAAAAGGCTCCCCGGCCGGGGAGCTGTCGGCGAAGCCGACTGAGGGGTTGACGCAAACAAGAGCAGCTTCGATACATATTGCAATTTAGTATTCCCTGCCTTTATAATAAAAGCAGCAAAAGCGGCATATAAACGCACAAAAGGAGCACACATGCTGAACAGTAAAAACATAGATAAATGGAACAACATGAAGTTTGGGCTGGTATTGTCCGGCGGGGGCGCGAAGGGCGCGTATGAAGCGGGCGCTATAAAGGCCATGGGCGAGATGGACGTTATAGAGAAGGTGTACGGCGTGAGCGGCACGAGCGTGGGCGCGCTGAACACGCTTGTGTTCGCAATGGACGACGTTGCGCTGATGGAGGAGCTTTGGGAGAACATCGGCCTTATGACCGTTGCCGCGCCCAAGGTTGCGGAAGGCGACAGCCGCGCCATAAAGGACATTGTTGGCAAGCTGCACATTACCGCGCAGATGCAGGGCAGCGAGGACACCGCCGTTTTCACGCAGAATTCGCTGCGGGAGCTGATAAACAAAAGCTGCGACTTTGAAAAGATACGCGCGCACAGGGCAAAGCTTTTCGCCTGCGCGTATGACATAAACGAACGCCACGTTAAATATTTTGAGCTGAAAAAGCTCAGCGACGAGGAAATGACGGACGCCGTGCTTGCCAGCGCCGCCATACCCCACGTTTACGACCCCGTTGAAATAGAAGGCCATAAGTTTGCCGACGGCGGAATAAACGATCCTTCCTACGGCGTAAAAAACAGCGACGTTACGCCCCTTTCTCCCCTGCAGGACGAAGGCTACGACGCCATAATCGTCATCCACCTAAGGGAGCAGGAAACGCTGGACATCGACCACATCGGCTCAACGCGGCTCATACACATTTATCCTTCAAAGCCGCTGGAGCAGATAAAGGGCAGCGGCACAATGAACTTTACCCGCTCCGCCATACGCGAACGCTTCGCCATGGGCTATGCCGATATGTACATCGCCTTGGGCAAGCTTCTTATGAGCATTATAAAAGAGTAAATGCCGCGTTCACAATAAAGCACGCCGCAAGGCCGAATAGCGTTGGGAGAAGGAAAGCCAGAATTGTCCATTTAAGGCTTCCCGTCTCCTTTTTTATTGTTAAAAGCGTTGTGGAGCACGGCCAATGCATTACGCTGAACAGCACGAAGCATACCGCCGTTTTTATGCTCCACCCGTTTGCAATAAGCAGCGCGCGCATATCGCAAAGCGCGGGCAGCTCCTCCAGCGAGCCGGACGCGGTATATGCCATTATGGCTATGGGCAGGACTATTTCGTTCGCGGGAAAGCCCAGCATGAACGCTATAAGTATCGCCCCATCCAGCCCGAATACCCGCGCAAACGGGTCAAGGAAGTCCACCGCCGCCGCAAGTATGGACTGAGAGCCTATGCTTATATTTGATAATGCGTAAAGCAGCAGCCCCGCAGGCGCGGCCACCGCCGCCGCACGGCCCAGCACAAAAAGCGTCCTGTCCACAACGCTGCGCACAATAAGCCTGCCCACGCGCGGCATGCGGAAGGGCGGCAGCTCCAGCGTGAAGGAGCTTTGCTCCCCCTTGAGCAGAGTGCGGCTCAATAGCCTGCCGCACAAAAGCGTTGCCGCAACGCTTACGATAAGCAGCGCCGTAAGCATAACCGCGCCCGCAAGCGCGCCCGAGGCAAATGCCGAATAGGTAAAAAACATGCTTATAACGGCGATAAGCGCGGGGAAGCGCCCGTTGCAGGGCACGAATGCGTTTGTCAATATGGCTATGAGTCTTTCGCGCGGGCTGTCTATTATGCGGCAGCCCACTATCGCCGCCGCGTTGCACCCAAGGCCCATCAGCATGCGTGGGAGTTTTCCGAATGCGGTCAAAAGGTATATTCCCGTTCCGCGTCCTCCGTTTTGAACCGATAGAATATCTTCACCCTTTGGCGCTTTATCCGTCCCTGCGCCGTTTGTTCATAATGCCCCTGAGCTATCTCAATACGGTCTATCAGCTTAAACAGCATATCCGGCGTAAGTTCGGCCATGTTTATAATTTCATCAAGCAGCCTGCCTGTCTTTTCGCGTGAAACTGCCGCTTCCCTTTCGGCTTGAATTGCGCCCATGCGTGCTTCATGCGCTTCGGCTTCCTTTTCATATTTTGCGGCAAGCTTGCCCGTGCGGCGGTCGCTCAGCCTGCCCGCGGCGTTGTCCTCATACAGCCTGGCTATTATGCTTTCTATCTCATTCAGCCGCCTTTTTATGCTGCCGCTTTCCTTGTCTTCGCCCCGCCTTGCCGCGCAAAGCCGCCCGTAAGCATTATCCGCAATTTTCGCCCGCTCGTCTTGGCTTATGCATAGCCGTTCTCTCAGCTCCGCCAGCACAATTTTATACAGCGCATCATAATCAATGAAGTGATTGCCGCACTCCTGCGAGCCGTGGAGCTTATATCCTCCGCAGCACAGATTGGCCCGCGAGCCCTTCTTCCGCGTTCCGGTTGAGGACATATTGCGCCCGCAGTCGGCGCATTTCGCAATGCCGGAAAAAATGTTGCCGAATCCGCCCTTTTTGGGGCACGTCCGCGCGCGGGTGCGCCGCTGCACAATATCGAACGTTTCTTCGTCAACAAGCGCCTCGTGCGTGTTTTTTACAATTATCCATTCCTCCCGCGCTTTGCTCACGCTTACGCGGCTTTTTAACGACGCCTTTTCGGTTTTCCCCTGCGCCGTATGCCCGATGTAAACCATATTGCGCAGCATTTTACCTACCGTTGAACCCGTCCATTCCTGCCGCCCTGTATTCATACCGCCGTGCGTTATGCAGCGATATACGGCGGGGGAGGGAATACCCTCCGCGTTCAGCGTCCGCGCTATGTCGGCGGGCTTCGCGCCGCCCGCGGCCATTGTGAATATGCGCTTTACTATCTCTCCCGAGCGTGCATCGGCTACAAGGCGGTTCTTATCCGCCGCATCCTTTTGATAGCCATACGGCGCAAACGCCGCAACGTAGGCCCCTTCCCGCATTTTGGCAGCGAACGCGGAGCGTATCTTCTTCGATATGTCGCGGGCGTACATTTCGTTTATAACGTTTTTGAAGGGCGCAATGTCCGTATACGGCCCTTCCGAATCGTAGCCGTCGTTTACGGCTATGCAGCGCACGCCCTTGCTTGGGAAATATATCTCCGTATACTGCCCCGCCGTGATGTAGTCGCGCCCCAGGCGGGACAGATCCTTGACTATAACAAGGTTGACCCTCTTCGCCTCGATGTCCGCTATCATCCGCCTGAACTCCGGCCTGTCGAAGCTTACGCCCGAATAACCGTCGTCCGAATATTCATCATATACGGCGTATCCGTGCTCCGCCGCGTAGCTGCGCAGCAATTGCCGCTGCGTGGTTATGCTTGCGCTCTCCGCCGCGCCGTCGTCATCCTTTGAAAGGCGCATGTACAGCGCCGCCCGATAGTCCGCCCTTGTCCTCATACCCCTCCGCCTTTATCGCTTCCTCCAACAGTTCCTCCAAAATCTCGCCAAGCGGCCTTTCCGCCCCCTCCGCCGCAACACAATAAACCTCATGCCCCGCCATGCGGCCTCACCCCCTTTGGGTTATTACTATGCGGGGAGGGGGAGGAGGTTGCGGTAAAGTGCTCTTTTGCGCATAATACAGTCTATCCCTTCGCCCAAAGCAGAGCCGCTAAATAAAAGTTTTTGCACTCAATAGCAAAAACTTTTATTTTTATACATTTTTTGCAATACGCAACAAATATATTTCCCTTTGTTCCATCCCTTGCTTCTCCTAACCTCAAATGGTATCATGTTAGGGTTGGGTGCTTGGCAGATAAGCGCCGGCAAAGGAGTATATAAAATATGAACAAACGCCTTAACATACTTGTTGCCAACGACGACGGCATAGCTTCGCCGGGGCTTTTGCGCCTGGCAAACGCTGCCGCGCGGCTGGGCGACGTTTGGGTGGCCGCGCCTGCCGGGCAGTGCAGCGGCATGTCCCAGAAGATAACCATAGCGGGGGAGATAAGCGTTGAAAAGCGCAATTTTCCCGCGGACGTAAAAGCCGCTTACGCAATAGGCGGCACGCCTGCGGACTGCGTAAAGATGGCGATAAAGTCGCTCCTGCCCATAAAGCCGGATGTTGTGTTCTCCGGCATAAATTCGGGCTTTAATACGGGGTTTGATATTGCCTATTCCGGCACAGTGGGCGCGGCGATGGAGGCGCTTTTGAACGGCGTTCCCGCAATAGCCTTTTCCGAAACGCATGTCGGCTGCCGCGAGGTTACGGACATGTTCCTTTACGAAATAGCGCGGGAGCTTATTAAAAGGCCGCTTGCGGGCGAAATATGGAACGTAAATTTCCCCGACTGCACGCTTAATGAATACAGGGGCATACTGAGGAACGTTAAGATAGAGCCGCATTGTTTCTTCGAAAATTTCTATAATACTGCCGAGAATGAGAACGGCTGCGCGCTTTCGCCGTATGCAGAGTTGCTTGACCCCGAATGCACAGAAAAGGGCAGCGACCTTTGGGCCGTGCTGCATGGCTACATTGCCATAGGCCGCGTGAAGAACATGCTGCTCGGCTAATTTGTCTAATCTGAAAACAATATATTCATCGGCATTGTCAATGCAATGTTTGTGTGATATACTTTGTTGCGGCAAATAAAGCCAAAAAATTTTAAATTCACAGGCGTTTAGCCGTGAATAAAAAAGTATGGAGGAAATCTACAAAATGAAGAAGATCGTAGCACTGCTGATAGCACTTGTTATGATGATCTCCGTCTGCGCCTGCACTCAGAACGCCGAGCCCGCTCCCAGCGAGCCCGTCTCTACCACCCCCGCCCAGACGACCGAACCCACTGCGGATCCCGCCGCTGCGGAACCCACCGCCGAACCCGCCAATCAGCATTTCGATAAGCTGACCCTCGAGTTCGTTCCTTCCAAGGATGCCGACGTTATAATCGCCGGTACCCAGAACCTGCCCGAGCTTGTCAAGGCCGAAATGGCCAAACTTGGCTACGACATAGACGAAGTTGACATCACCGTAGGTACCAGCTACGACGCCACCGGCGAGGCCATGTCTGCCGGTTCTATCGACCTCGGCTGGCTGCCCGGCGGCACCTATGCCCTCTATTCCGATGATACCGACGTTATACTGACCGCCACCCGCAACGGCCTGTCCAACGACAGCACCAACCCCGCGGACTGGAACGGCGAAGCTAACGCCACCAAGAAGGACGGCCCCCAGGTAACCTACTATCGTTCCCTGATCTACGCCGCCCCCACCGAATACGGCAAGAAGCTGGCCGAGAAGGTCAACAACGGCGAAGCCCTCACCTGGGAAGATCTTGACGGCGCCCGCTGGGCGGTGCAAAAGACCTCCTCTTCCGCCGGTTATATCTATCCTTCCATGTGGCTGATGGCCAATTACGACGGCAAGAAGATCTCTGATCTTTCCAACGTCATTCCCCTTGATTCCGGCTACGGCACCGCCTTCTCCTACGCCGCTGCCGAGCAGGTAGACATCATCGTCTGCTATGCCGACGGCCGTAACGACTACGAGGCCAGCTGGATGCTGCCCGTAGACCAGAAGGACGAAACCGGCAAGCAGGGCATGGGCCGCTCCGAGTCCATCTGGAACGAGCTCAACGTTATCGGCGTGACCGACGGTATCTACAACGACACCGTTGCCATCTCCAAGGCCAGCCAGTATTACACCCCCGAAATAGTAGCGGCTCTTCAGGATTGCTTCATCAACATAATCAATACCGAAGAGGGCAAGGCCATATTCGATGTGTACAGCCACACCGGTTATGCCAAGGCCGTCGATTCCGATTATGACGGAGCCCGCGCTGCTCTTAAGGCCGTTTCCGAATAATAATTCGAACCGCAAAGCGCCCTGCCTATACAGGGCGCTTTTTCCCATAATACATAAGAAAAGAGTCGCAGCATGATAGAATTCAAAAATGTGTATAAGACTTATCCAAACGGCTTCACGGCGCTAAAGGACATAAACCTGAAAATAGAGCAGGGCGAGTTCGTGGCCATAATAGGCCTTTCCGGCGCAGGCAAGTCCACAATACTGCGCTGCATCAACCGTATGCACGACGTTACAAAGGGTCAGCTTACCGTTGACGGCGTGGACGTAAACACGCTGCGCGGCAAGGCATTGCGCAAATACCGCCGCAAGGTGGGCATGATATTCCAAAGCTTCAATTTGGTTTCCCGCAGCACCGCCATAAAGAACGTGCTCACGGCGGACGTGCCCGATATGCCCTTCTTCAAGGTATTGTTCGGCATATTCTCCAAGGAGCAGAAGATGCGCGCGCTTGAAAGTCTGGACAAGGTGGGCATTTTGGATAAGGCCTATACCCGCTGCGACCAATTGAGCGGCGGCCAGCAGCAGCGCGTAGCGCTCGCGCGGACGCTTAACCAGAACCCGAAGATAATACTTGCGGACGAACCCGTGGCCTCACTTGACCCGATAACCGCAAAGCAGGTCATGCAGGACTTTGTGCGCATAAACAAGGAATACAAAATATCCATACTGCTCAATATTCACCATGTTGACCTGGCGCTTAAATATTGCGACAGGGTTATTGGCATACGCGCGGGCAAAATAGTTTTCGATGGGCCCGCAAGCACCATAACGCAGGAGCAGATAGACGAGGTGTACAACGGCACCAAGGTCCCCACAATGGGCGAAGGCGAGGGCGAGCTGCACCAGATAAAGACCGAGGGCTGATAATATGGAAAACGAAAACAGCCCCGTAATAATAAAGGAAACTCTGTACGACAAAATATTTAAGCCGCAGCGCATAACCCTTGCCAACGGCCATAGCGTGCTGCGCCGCAGGAGCCGCGCGCCGCTGATAATAATCCTTCTTGCGGCGGCGATATATCTTTCGCTTATAATGACGGGCTTTGACATAGGCACCGTAATAAACAAGTTCAGCAAAATGCTGGATCTGCTCAAAAAGATACTGCAGCCGGACTGGAGCTTTTTCCCAAAGGTCATCTCCCCGCTGTTTGACACTATAAAGATGTCCATACTGGGCACGGTTATAGGCTGCGCGCTGGCGCTGCCCATCGCCATACTTTCATCCAGCAATATTAACCACAGCGTTGTAATAGTGAGCATATGCCGCTTTATACTGGCCCTTATACGCACGCTGCCAACGCTTATAATAGCCCTTGTGTGCGCGCTTATATTCTCGCTGGGCACATTCTCGGGCACGGTGGCAATATCCATATTCACCTTCGGCATAGTTGCCAAAATGCTTTTTGAAAGCATAGAGACTATCGACATGGGGCCGTTTGAGGCCATGGAGGCGCTGGGCGCTAACAAGTTCCAGGCGTTCTGGTCGGCCTGCGTGCCGCAGATACTGCCCGTTTATTTGAGCCACAGCCTTTATTGCTTTGAAATGAACGTGCGCGCTTCCGCCATACTTGGCTACGTTGGCGCAGGCGGCCTTGGCATAACCATAAACGAACGCATAGGCTGGCGCGATTACAACAGCCTTGGCATGGTGCTGCTTTCGCTGTTTGTGGTTGTTGTGGCGATAGACTTTTTCAGCGAATATCTGCGCAAGAAGCTTAGCTGATGAGGAGGGCGTCATGGAAAAGAAAAAGAAGAACCTGATAGAGGAAATTGAACAGACGCTGGACAAAAAGCTGACCGTTGCGGAAATGTATGCCAACCGCCCGCGCAAATGGGTGCTGTATCTTGCGATAGTGCTGCTGATAGTTGTAATGGTTGGCTGGTCCGCATCGGACATAAAGTTTACCGGCCTTACCGTAACGGGTACAGAGGTTGCAAAGGGCGTGCTGCACGGCGTTTTCAGCCCGGATACCGCCTTGCTTTTCGGCACATCGGATACGGACGTTCCGTATCTTCTGCTGCAAACCATCGCCATTGCGGTGCTCGGCACGCTTATAGGCGCGGTGCTCGCAATTCCGTTTGCGTTCCTCGCTTCGTTCAACATTATGCCTAAGCCCGTAGCATACGCGGTAAGGGTGCTTATTCTTATGATACGCACCATACCCAGCATTGTTTGGGCGCTTATGTGGATCCGCGTTACAGGCCCGGGCGCGGCCTGCGGCGTTATAACGCAGTCCATATGCTCAATAGGCATGATATCAAAAATGTACATAACGGCAATAGAGGATCTTGATACGCATATACTCGAAAGTCTGGACGCGATGGGCTGCACGCCTTTTCAAAAGATCCGCTACGGCGTTATACCCCAGCTTACCGCAAGCTTTATTTCAACAACTATTTACCGTTTCGACATAAACCTGAAGGACGCCACCACCCTTGGTATAGTGGGCGCTGGCGGCATAGGCGCATCGCTTGTGCAGTGCCTTAACAGCCGCCGCTGGGCAATGGTAGGCGCGTTCGTATGGGGGCTGATGGTGCTGGTGCTTATAATAGAGCTTGTATCCACAAGGATACGCCGCAAGCTGGCGCACGGCGCATAAAACACAAATTTTTGATTCCGCAATGCCCCGCCGCACCAAACGGCCGGGGCATTATGCATAGCATAACCATGAAAAAGCTAAAGATATACTACACAAGCGATGTTCACGGCGCGTTTTCACCAACCGACTACGCCACGGGCAGCCGCATAGCGGCGGGGCTTTCCAACTGCATTGCCGGCTTCAAAAAGGATGGCGATACGCTTATAATAGACGGCGGGGACATACTTCAGGGCAGCCCGTTCACATATTATCTTTACAGCCAAACAGAGCACGGCGGCAAAACAATAGCTTCGCTTATGAACATAGGCGGGTACGACTTTGTAACCCTTGGCAATCACGATTTCAATTACGGCAAAGCGGCGATAGAGGAATATCTTGCCGCGCTCAACGCAAAATGCCTTTGCGCGAACGTGCGCGGCATAAGGGGCGTTGAAGGTACCGCCGTAATAACAACGCAAAACGGCCTTCGCGTGGGGCTTGCTGGCGTTACAACGCATTATGTGAACATATTTGAAAAGAGAGAGAATATGCGGGGCATAACCGTTACCGACGCCTTCACCGCCGCAAAGGAGGCTTTAAGCGAGCTCAAGGCGCAGCATACGGACATAAACATATGCATATACCACGGCGGGTACGAGCGCGATTTGGCAAGCGGCGCTCTCCTTTCCTCAACGGATGAAAACCAGGGGTACAGAATATGCGCGGAGCTTGATTACGATATTCTCCTTGCCGGGCATCAGCACATGGCGGCGGAGAATAAGCGCGTGTGCGGCACGTTCACCTGCCAGCCGCCGGATAAGGCTAAGCAGTATATAGAGCTTGACATATCGGTTGAAAACGGCGTAAGCACCGTATCCCGCATTTGCCCCGCGGGGAATAACGAAAGCGCAGCCGCGCATGAGCTGCTCGCCCCGTATGAGGAGCAGGCCGCCGCGTGGTTCGATAAGCCTGTCGGGCATCTTGATGCGGAGCTTCTGCCGGATGAGCATATAAAAATGGCCGCGAACGGCAGCCTTATAGCCAACTTTTTCAATCAGGTGCAGCTTGAGGCGACGGGCGCGGACATTTCCGCAACAAGCCTTGGCAACACGGTGAAGGGGCTGAACCGTGACGTTACCATACGCGACATCGTATCAACCTATATTTATCCCAACACGCTCAAAACCCTTTGCGTCACGCGCGCGCAGCTTAAATGCGCATTGGAGCGGAGCGCGGAATACTTTGCGATAGATGCCGACGGCAAGCTGAAAGTGAGCGAAAGCTTCCTTACGCCGATAGAGCAGCATTTCAATTACGATTATTTTTCGGGCATAGAAGCCGCTTTTGATATACGCCGAAGCGTTGGGGACAGGGTGGTTTCTATAAAATATAAGGGCGAGGAGCTTAGCGACGATAAGCGCCTTACGCTCTGCATGAATAATTACCGCGCGTCCGGTGCCGGCGGCTACGACATTTACCGCCAATGCCAAACCGTGCGCGAGCTGCCCACCGAAATTGCGGAGCTGATAATTGCATACGTTGATAAGCACCGCAATATAACCGTGGACAAGCATAAATGGCTTAAACTTATTTACTGATACAGAAAGAAGGAGACAGCATGAAAAACAACGTATTCAAGGTGGTTCTGCTTCAGGCGCTGCCAGCGTCCGGCAAGTCCGAGGTGAGGAATTTTATGGCGCATGTGGAGCCGGAAAGGCTGCAGAACGAGTTCCATATAGGCGAAAACCTTCAGCTTGACGATTTTCCCTATGTGCATATGATGCGCCGCATTGACGAGGAGCTTGCAAAGCTCGATAAGCCGCGCGTGTTCTATCCCGGCGAAGCGCCTTTCCTTGACGGGCGGGACTGGGGCACGCTGTGCAACCTGCTCAACGAGGATTATCACGACCTGATGAACCGCAACATTGCGAAGCCGGACTCCGCGGCGAAGCTGCTTTTCGACCGGTTCGACAGGGCTGCCGCGGGCGCGGGCATACCGAACAGGCTTGGCGTGCTGGATGAAAACACGCGGAATACCATTGCCGAAAGGCTTGAAAAGGAGGCCCGCGCAATGCTTAATGAAAAGCATGCCGGCTACCCCGAAAGCTTTGAGAACAAGACCATAATAATTGAATGCGCGCGCGGCGGACCAAACGGCGCAGCAATGCCGCTCACGGGAACGTTCGGCTATCAGTATTCCTTGCCCATGTTCTGCCCGGAAATACTTGAGCAGGCCGTTATACTCTATATTTGGGTAACGCCCGAAGAATCCCGCCGCAAGAATGCGGACAGGGCGGACCCCAACGACCCCGGCTCCAATCTGCACCACGGCGTGCCCATGGCGGTAATGCTGGGCGACTACGGCTGCGATGATATGGAATACCTTATCAAAACCAGCGAGGTTGAAAACACCGTTACCGTAAACGCGCACGGCAAAACATATCATGTGCCAATAGGCGTATTCGACAACAGGGTGGACAAGACCTCCTTCCTGCGCGGCGAGCCCGAAACCTGGGCCGCGGACAAGGTGGCGGACGTCACCCGCGCCATCCGCGCCGCAACGGACAATATGTTCAGCCACTATAACGGCTGAAATCCAATTCAGGCAAAAGCTAAGGCACGGCATTGAACCGTGCCTTTTTGCTTTATATTTTTATGTAACGCTGATTGCGGCTGTTGGGCTTATCGGGAATTGTCATAACCACCAACCCAAGCCGCATGGCGGGGGAAAGGTAGTTATTGCGCAGGGCGTTCCTTGATTTGAGCTCAAGCCTTTGCATCAGCTCCGCCGCAGTATACGGAGTATCGTACTCCATGTGGTCCATAAGCTTTTTCACGCAAAGCGGAAGCCGATCGTCCGCACGCGCTATCTGCTCCGCAAGTTCGTCCAGCACGCTGTCTATCATCCTCAGCATGAACTCTATAAAAGTATCCGCGCGGCCTTCGCCGTGGCAGGCGGCAATTGCATTATAATATTCGTCCTGAAATTTCTCCGTTTGACTTTCAAGCGGAATGTATTCAAATATGGGCTTCCACTTTGATAGCAGCGCCGTGTGCCAAAGCCGCGCCATTCTGCCGTTGCCGTCCGCAAACGGATGGATAAACACAAATTCATAATGAAACACTGCGGACAGTATCAACGGATGCACGCTTCCCCTTGCGCGGTTCATCCAGTCAAACAGATTTTCCATAAGTTCGTTCACAAGCTTTGCCGGCGGGGCCACGAAAACGCACCTGTCGCCGTTGAACACTCCTTCTTCCCCCGTGCGGAAAAAGCCGGATTCCTCCACAACGCATTTTGTCATTATGCCGTGCAGCGTTTTCAAATCGTCAATGCTGTATGGGTCTATTTCGGGAAGCCGCTCATAGGCTTCGTATGCGTTTTTAACCTCCTGTATTTCCCTTTGCGCGCCTATTACCATCTTTCCGCCTATAACGTCGCGCACCTGCCCCAGGGATAGGGAATTGGCCTCTATCCGCAAAGATGAATGTATGGATTTTATTCGGTTGTTTCTGCGCAGCTGCGGCTTATTTTCAAGCCCGCGCGCCGTGCTTATTCTGCCGAGCTTTTCGGATATTGACGCCACGCGCTCAAGCATGCCGTCCGTGATGGTATACGGCGGGTCATATCTGTCCAAGGTGCTTCCTCCATTGTTTATCTTGCGCATTATCTTGCACACTTTCTTGTACATCATACATTAGTAGAATGAAATGCGCAAGCCCGCATTCGGTTTACGCCCATGCACATGGTCAGGGCCTGCTTGCCGCAGGAGCCGGAGCGGCTGAAATAATGGTCCATATTGAACGCCGCGCGGGGAAGATAGCCAAGCTCTTCAAGGAAGGTGAACATGGGGAAGAATATTGCCATCGGCGGCAGCATAACGCTCACCACCCACGCAAGCACCCTGTATGCCCCCGCGCTGAGCGCAAGCGCCGCGCCCTGCGGCAGGCCGAGCGAGAGCAGCGCGGAATTGAGCGGCGGCTCAAGCGAAAGCAGCAGCTTACTCAGCCACGCGGAGGGATAGTTCGCCCCCTCAAGCGTTATGTAAAACACCAGCGCAAGAAGCATAAGCATTATCGGTATGCCGGTGTATCTGCCGGTAAGTATCCTGTCTATCTTCATGCGGCGTTCGTCCGCTTTTTTGGATACGGCAACGCACTTAGCGCATATGCTTTCCGAAAGGCAGAAGGCCGCGTTCGGGCAATCGCACGCGAATGCGGGCGGGGGAGAAGGCTCCTCTTCAAGCGCGGCGTTGATTTTTATGAACAGCTCATCTATGCCCCTTTCGCTCCGCGCGGATACGGCGGCGCATGGCAGGCCGCTTAATGCTTCAAGCTTTGCTGTGTCTATGCTTATGCCGCGGCGTTCGGCCTCATCCATAAGGTTTATGCATATAACCGTGCGCGCGTGCAGGCGCGAAACCTGCATGGCAAGCGTTAACGAGCGCACAAGGCACGTTGCGTCGCACACCACCACCGCCGCATCCGCATTGCCGTCAGCTATGAAGCCGCTTGCAATCTCCTCCTCCCTTGAATGGGCAAGCAGCGAATATGTTCCCGGCAGGTCAACTATTCCGTACCGCTTCCCGCCGCGCGTGCATACGCCCCGCGCAAGGCTCACCGTTTTGCCGCTCCAGTTGCCCGTGTGCTGCTTCATGCCGGTAAGGGCGTTAAAAAGCGTGCTTTTGCCAACGTTTGGGTTGCCGCAAAGGGCTATAACAGGCTCATTTTGCATAGGCTTCACCCGTTTTTATAAGCCGCGCGTCCCCTTCGCGAAGCGCTATAACGCTGCCGCGCACAAGGTATGCCTTTATTCCGCCGCCGGGAGCGGCAAGCACGCATTCTATTTCCGCTCCTTCCGTAAAGCCTATATCCATAAGCCGCCTGCGCATTGCCGCATTTTCGGGCGAATTATCATGAGTTTTTATGCGGGCGCTAAGGCCAACGCCAACGCCCCAAAGATCATACATATACATAAATGCCTCCGTAAACATGCCTAAATATACATGTAATAATATATGTTTATAATGGATGCATGGTGAAGGCAAAAAATCGCCCTACACAAACGCCGCGCCATGCGGTAAAATATAAAAAAGAAATAAGGCGGTGCTTTGTAATATGGGTACTTACTTGGATCAAACGGAGCTTTATCTTTTTAACGAAGGCAAAAGCGCCTATGCATATAGGGCGCTTGGCTGCCACCGCGTGACCATGGAGGACGGCGGCGCGGCATATCGCTTTGCCGTATGGGCGCCGAACGCGCTGAGCGTGAGCGTGGTGGGTTCTTTCAACAACTGGGACGTAAATGCAAACATAATGGAGCCGTGCTTCACCACGGGCGTTTGGCAGGCGCATATAAGAAACGCCTGCGCGGGGGATTTATACAAATTCGCAATATATACGGCGGATGAGCAGCTTATCTTCAAGGCCGATCCGTTCGCGTTTTATTCCCAAATGCGGCCCGATACGGCGTCCGTAATATGGGACAACGATTCATATGCTTGGCACGACGAAGGCTATATGCGCCACAGGCCGTACAGGGGAGCAAATATACACACAAGCCCCGTGAGCATATACGAGGTGCATCTCGGCTCCTGGCGGAAGGGGCTTGATTACGCCGCGCTTGCCGAGCAGCTTGCGGACTACGTTGAGGAGATGGGCTATACCCATGTTGAGCTTATGCCGCTTAGCGAATATCCGCTTGACGACAGCTGGGGCTACCAAACCACGGGGTATTACAGCGCAACCTCCCGCTACGGCGACCCGGACGGGCTGAAGGCGCTTATCGACGCATTCCACAGCCGCGGCATAGGCGTTATACTGGACTGGGTAGCGGCGCATTTCACAAAGGACGCCCACGGACTGAGGCTTTTTGACGGGACGGCGCTTTATGAGCACGCCGATCCCCGCCGCAGTGAGCAGCCGCAATGGGGCACGCTGCAATTCAATTTTGAACGCAGCGAGGTTATAAGCTTTCTTGTATCAAACGCAGTATTCTGGCTGAATGAATATCATATAGACGGCCTGCGCACGGACGCGGTGAGCTGCATGCTTTATCTTGACTTCGGCAAGGAGGGCAAGCAGTTTTTGCCTAACAAATTCGGCGGGCGGGAAAATTTGGCCGCGATAGAGTTTTTCAAAACGCTGAGCACCGCCGTGAAGCGGGAATCCCCCGGCGCGCTGCTGATTGCGGAGGAAAGCACCGCGTTTGACGGCGTAACGCGGGACGCGAACAAAGGCGGCCTTGGGTTCGATTTCAAATGGAACATGGGCTGGATGAACGACGTGCTTTCATACATGAAGCAGGACAGCGTTTACAGAAAATACTCCCATGAAAAGCTTACTTTTCCAATGATGTATGCCTTCAGCGAGCATTTTATACTGCCCCTTTCGCACGACGAGGTCGTTCATCTTAAAAATTCACTCATAGGCCGCATGAAGGGCAGCTATGAAGAAATGTTCATGCAGCTCAGGCAGCTTTACATGCTGCAATACGCCATGCCCGGCAAAAAGCTGCTTTTCATGGGCGGTGAGTTCGGCCAATTTGCTGAATGGAACTTCAAAACATCGATAGACTGGATGCTGCTTGATTACGAGCATCACGCGGCGCTGAGGGAATTTGTGAAGGCGCTGAACATAACATACCGCGCCAATTCCCCCTTATTTGAAATTGACGATTCGTGGGACGGCTTTGAGTGGCGGCAGGCGGACGACGCGGCGCACAGCATAATAGCCTTCAGCCGCATGGATGCGGAGGGGGACGAGCTGCTCTGCGTATTCAACTTCACCCCCGTTGACCACGGCGCGTATCCAATACACATGCCCTACCGCTGCACGCTTGAGCGCGTGATGAGCAGCATTGAGCGCGACGAGCCAATCATCCCCGCCGAGGATGAGGGCGAAGGCTGCGTGCTGCTTATGGAGTTAAAAGGGTATGAGGCGGCGTATTATAGGGTGAGGAGGTAGGAGTCCCAAAAAGGCTCCTCCAATCCGCACCCCTTTCGGCACTTCGTGCCACTTTCCCCGTAAACGGGGACAGCTTTTGGGTGGTGATTGCACGATGCCAAAAGGCTCCCCGGCCGGGGAGCTGGCACGGCGTTAGCCGTGACTGAGGGGTTGAGACAAACGGAGAGATGTGAGCTTCTTTATAACCCCTCCGTCTCACTTCGTTCGCCACCTCCCCTTTCAGGGCAGGCTGACGATAACTCCAACCAAAAGCTGTCCCCGCGTGCGGGGGATTCGAGCCGAGCGCGCCCAGTGGGCGATGCAGCGAAGGGAGGTTCGGAGTTGAGCGCGTCCTGTGGACGAGTAAGCGAAACGGAGAACGGGCAGGAACAGGGAGAATTACGAACGGCAGTGAGTAAGGCGACCTTGTTCCAACCAGAGCATTAACTCGTATATCTTGGCACATATGTAGCAACCGCGCTGCAAGACGACCATATTCCAACCAGCGTTCGTAGATGCGAGTGTAACGAGCAGACGAAAGGGGAATGACTCAAAGCTGCCAATCTATTTTACTATTCCCCCTCAGTCTCGCCTACGGCTCGACAGCTCCCCCATAAATGGTGGCGCCTTTTGGTGCAGTGCAAACTCTTACATTAAGCCTGCCCTGAAAGGGGAGGTGGATGCGAGCAAAGCGAGCAGACGGAGGGGTTAAAAAAGAAAGAGGCTTCACCTATTTACGTCAACCCTTCAGTCAATCCGCCTTACGGCGTATTGCCAGCTCCCCGAACGGGGAGCCTTTTGGGACGATATACAAACTTCTGTTACATATGGAAGAACATAAATTTTTACTACTGCAAAAGGAGAACAAATGCCTATGGTAACAAAAAAAATGGTTGCAATGCTGCTTGCCGGCGGGCAGGGCACGCGCCTTGGCGTGCTTACCGACCGCACGGCAAAGCCCGCCGTTCCCTTCGGCGGGAAATACAGGATAATTGACTTTCCGCTTTCAAACTGCGTAAATTCGGACATTGATACCGTGGGCGTGCTTACGCAGTATTCCCCGCTGGAGCTGAACGCATATCTGGGCAACGGCTCCGCGTGGGACCTTGACCGCAACAGCGGCGGCGTATATGTGCTTCCGCCGTATGTAAGCGGCAGCCGCGGCAAATGGTATTCGGGCACCGCGAACGCAATATATCAAAACCTTGCGTTTCTCAGGCAGTATTCGCCCAAATATGTGCTCATTTTGAGCGGCGACCATATATACAAAATGAACTACGCCGCAATGCTCCGCTGCCATATTGAAAAACAGGCGGATGCTACCATTGCCGTTTTGCAGGTTCCCATGGAGGAGGCGCACCGCTTCGGCATAATGCAGACCGATGGTGAGGGCATGATAACCGCATTCTGGGAAAAGCCCAAAAACCCCGTGAGCAACAACGCCTCCATGGGCATATACATATTCGGCTTCGACGTGCTTGAAAAATACCTTACCGAGGATGAGAAGAACGATTCCTCAAGCCACGATTTCGGCAAGGATATAATACCCAAGCTTTTGAGCGACGGCAAGCGCCTTGCGGCATACGGCTTCAACGGATATTGGAAGGACGTAGGCACGGTTAAGAGCCTTTGGGAGGCCAACATGGATTTGATAGACAATCCCTCCGCGCTTGACCTTAACGACAGCGAATGGCGCATATACAGCCGCAGCCCCATAATGCCCGCGCATTACATAGGCGCGGATGCGCACGCAGAAAACAGCATAGTGAGCGAAGGCTGCGAAATATACGGCTGCATTGAGCGGAGCGTGCTTTTCACGGGGGTAAGGGTAGGCAGGAACGCCGTTATAGAAAACAGCGTTGTTATGCCCGGCGCGCGCATAGGCGAGGGCGCGGTTATACGAAAGGCCATACTGGGCGAAAACGCATGCGTTGCCCCGGGCGCGCAGATAGGCATTGAGCCGGACGGCACGAACGCATACGACACTACGCTTACAGGCGACATAACCCTTGTTGCCAGCGGGGCGCGCATAGCCGAATGCGCCATGATACCCGCGGGCATGGTAGTGAGCAAATAAGGAGGCGCTGCATGAACGAAAAAGCATTCGGACTTATTTACACGGGCGAATCCAACAACCAGCTTAGGGACATAACATACAGCCGCTCCATCGCCGCGGTGCCCTTCGGCGGAAGATACCGCTGCATAGACTTTATTTTGAGCAACCTTGTGAACACGGGCGTTACCAACGTTGGCGTTATAGCGCAAAGGAACTACCATTCGCTTATGGATCACCTTGGCAGCGGCAAGGAATGGGACCTGCACAGGAAGCGCGACGGGCTTTTCATACTGCCGCCGTTTTTAACGCGGGACAATACCGGCCTTTACCGCGGCACGGTGGACGCCATACGCTCCGTTATGGGCTACGTGCGCCGCAGCGCCCAGCGCTACGTTATACTTACCGGCAGCCACACAATATATAACTGCACCTACGATGCCATGCTAAAAAGCCACATTGAAAGCGGCGCGGACGTTACCATAATGTACAGCGAGGAAAAGGACTGGGGCGACGCCGTGCGTTACGATGATTTAAGGCTTACCCTTGGCGAAGGGGGCAGGATAACAGACCTTGAAATAGACCCATATAGGCCCAAAACGCCCTATCGCTGCTGCGATGCATACATAATGGAAAAAAGCATGCTCGAATACCTTATAGAGGACGCGGCGAGCCATGCATATACGGACTTTGTGCGGGATGTGCTTGTGAGGAACGTTTCAAAGCTTAAACTCAACGGCTACCGTTACGATGGCTACGTTGCGCGGCTGGATTCCGTGCCGAGCTATTTTAAGCACAACATGGACCTTTTCAACGAAGCCGTGCGCGCGGATTTATTCAATGCGGAGCATCCCATTTACACAAAGGTAAAGGACGAAGCCCCAACCCGCTACGGCGCGGACGCGAAGGTTAAAAACAGCCTGCTTGCGGACGGCTGCATAGTTGAAGGCAGCGTAGAAAACTGCATACTGTTCCGCGGGGTACACGTTGGGCAGGGTACCAGCCTTAAAAACTGCATTGTGATGCAGGCAAGCGAAATACGCGAAAACTGCGCGCTGGATTACGTTATACTCGATAAGGGCGTGCAGGTGCGCCCGGGCAGGCATCTTGCCGGATACGAAGGCTTCCCCGTGACGATAAGAAAAGGGGCGCTGGTATGAGCAAAAAAATAATCTTTGCCGCCAGCGAATGCGCTCCCTTCGTAAAAACAGGCGGCCTTGCGGACGTTGCAGCCGCGCTGCCCGTTCAGCTTAGGGAAATGGGCGCGGACATAAGGGTTGTGCTGCCGCTATACGCCAAAATAAAGGCGCAGTTCGGCATGCATATGCGCCACGAGTGCGATTTTAATATCAAGCTTGGCTGGCGCAATCAATACTGCGGGGTCGAAAGCCTTGTTCAGCGCGGCATAACGTATTACTTCATAGATAACGAATACTATTTCGGGCGGGATTATATTTACGGCGTGTTCAATTGCGACGAGGCGGAGCGCTTCGGCTTTTTCTCCAAGGCCATAATAGAGATGCTGCCGCACATAGGCTTCATGCCCGATGCGCTGCACCTGAACGACTGGCAAACGGCAATGGCCGCCGCGCTTATGAAGCTGCACTATGCTAAAATGCCGTATTTCTCCCGCATAAAAACAATACTTACTATACATAACCTGCGGTTTCAAGGCGTGTTCGACCGCGGCTTCTGCGACGAACTGCTCTCCCTCGGCGAAGCGGCGTTTGATATGCACAAGCTGGAGTTCTACGGCAACGTGAACTATCTTAAAGGCGGCATAGTATATGCGGACAAGATTACGACCGTATCCCCAACATATGCAAAGGAGATAATGACCAAGTTCTACGGCGAATCGCTCGAGGGCGTGCTTGCGGAGCGCGCGGGGGACGTTGTGGGCATACTCAACGGCATAGACACCGTTTCATACGATCCGTTTACGGACGAAGCGCTGCGCCGCAACTATTGCCCGGAAAATATGAGCGGCAAGGCGGAATGCAAGGCCGCGCTTCAGAACGAGCTTGATCTTGACGTTGACCCAAGCATTCCCGTTGCGGCGATAGTGTCCCGCCTTACCGGGCAGAAGGGGCTTGACCTTGTTGAGCGGGTACTGAAGGAAATGATGAACATTCCGATTCAGCTTGTTGTGCTGGGGACGGGAGAGAGCCGCTACGAAAACCTTTTCAGATACGCGCAGAGAACCTATCCCGGCAGGCTTGTCGCCCGCATAGAATACAACGATGCGCTTGCCCGCCGCATATTTGCCGGCGCGGACATATTCCTTGTGCCGAGCCTGTTTGAGCCCTGCGGCCTGACGCAGATGATAGCCATGCGCTACGGCACCGTTCCCATAGTGCGCGAAACAGGCGGCCTGAAGGACACCGTTACCCCCTTCAACCGCTACGACAACACCGGCTGCGGCTACTCCTTCGCCAATTATAATGCGCACGAGCTGCTCTACGCCGCCGAAACCGCCGCTAAGGATTATCAAAACAAGCCCCTGTGGAACGGCCTTATAAGCCGCGGCATGGCAAAGGACTTCTCCTGGAAGAAGGCGGCAGCGGAGTACCTTGAGATAATAAAATAATGAAGAACGGATGAAGGGACGCATTGCGTCCCTTTTGTTTGTTGATAACCCCTCAGTCGGCTTTGCCGACAGTTCCCAGTAAAGAGGAGCATTTTGGTTAGTGCTATTAAGTTTTTGCTTGCAATTCGACACTATTCTACATTATACTTAATTTAAGCGCCTGCCCTGACGCAGAAAAGGGGACGGTTGGCCATACCCAAATCCTGATAAGGAAAGGGGGTGGCTTCATGATGACATGGTCAGAATTCTTCGGATTCTTGGCAATACTCATTGAACTTTTCAAGTTCTTCTTCAGAGTATTACGTTTCGTAATAAAGATGAGCAAAAAGAAAAGTAACCGCTCCGGGCTAAGGTAACGGTTACTTTCTTTTAACCAAATATCACGGCCAACCGTCTCCGGCGGGCGCGGTTTTCTGTCTTTATTATATGCAAATTCAATCCGATATGCAAGAAGAAACTTAATTATACTAACCCAAAAGCTTTCCCCGCCGGCGGGGGATCTGTCGGCGTAGCCGACTGAGGGGGAATAGTAAAATAGCTTGGCTGCTCAGAGCCGTTCCCCTTTCGGCCACTTCGTGTCCACTTTCCCCGCCTGCGGGGACAGCTTTTGGTTAGTGATACCACCATCCTCCCTCATTGAGGGAGGTGGCCGCGAGCAAAGCGAGCAGACGGAGGGGTTGAATCGGGGCTGCTCTTTATTTTCCTCAACCCCTCAGTCAAACCTTCGGTTTGCCAGCTCCCCTTAAATGGGAGCCTTTTGGTGTACTTTACAAATTTATATATAAATAAACAAGGGGACGGCTTCCCGTCCCCACAGCTTTATAATCTCTTATGTTCACCCGCCGTAAGGCGGATTTCACATGGCGCAGCCATATTTCACATTGCGAAAGCAATATTTCACCCTGCGTCAGCAGGATTTCACTGCGGGCGTAAGCCCGCTTACGCTCCCGTGAACAGCCTTACGGGCAGTATCAGGTAATAATATTCCTCGCCGTTTATGGGCTTCACCACGCAGGGGCTTACGTTGCTGTTGAAGTCCATGTATATCTCCTCGTCGTCAAGCACCTTGAATACATCGGTAAGATATTTGTTGTTGAAGGCAATCTCTATGTCCTCGCCCATGGCGGCGCAGGGTATCTCCTCGTTGCTGCGGCCTATCTCGCTGTTGGCGGATATCTCTATCATTTCCCGGGAAATGGAGAATTTAATAAGGTTGCTCTTGCTTTCGCGCGCCATCAGCGCAACGCGCTCTATGCCGTCGAGCAGCTCCTTGCGGTTTACGCGCACGCGGGTCATGTGCTCGTTGGGCAATATCTGCTTGTATTTTATGAAGTCGCCTTCCATAAGGCGGGCTATTATCTTCACGTCTCCGCCGGTGGCGCTCAGGTGGGTGCGGCTGAATGTTATGGTCGCCTTCTCGCCATCGTCCGGCAGTATACGCGCAACCTCTATGAGCGAACGCGCGGGAACGACAATCTCCTTTTCTTCCGTGCCGTTGTTCACTATGGGCGCGGTGCGCAGCGCAAGGCGGTAGCCGTCCAGCGCTATAAGGCGTAGGGAATCTGAACCAAGCTCCATCAGCGCTCCTGTCAGTATGGGCTTTGTATCGTCCTGAGCGGCGGCGAATATGCAGCCGCGAACCATGCTCTTGAAATCGTTCGGCTCTATTTTAATTGAAGTGTCGCTTTCAACTTCGTTCATGGCGTGGTAGTCGCCCGCATCCTCGCATTGAAGGGTGGTGCGGTATGCGCCGCTGATTATCTCCGCGGTGTTCTTCTTGTTTACGTCTATTGAAACGCTTTCGCCCGGCAGCCTTTTGGCCATTTCGGAAAACAGCCTGCCCGGCAGCACCGTTGCGCCTTCCTTTTCAATAAGAGCATCTATGCTGGCTTCTATCTGAATATTAAGATCCGTGCAGCGAAGCAGCAGCCTTCTCTGTTCCGCCTTCATATATACTCCTTCAAGCACCGATATGGTGCTCCTTACCGGCAGGGCCTTTGTTACGATTGAAAGCGCCGCGTTCAGCGCGTTCGTATCCACTATTATGCGCATATATCTAAACCTCCTCTTTTATTAACAATGGTAACTCTTATCCACACACTCTCGCCAGCGTGTCTATATATATTAACAGCAGCCGTAGCAGTAGCGTTGTAAGTTGTGTGGACAAGCTTGGTTTTGTCCCAAAATGCTGAAAAAGTGATGTTAGAAATCCTGTGGATAAGTGTGGTAAGGAATATGTACTTGTCCACGTTGTTTACATTTTCCACGTTTTCAACAATCATGCACTGTGTAATCCACATAAGTTATCCACACTATGTGGATAACTCTGTTGATATATTACTGCTTCTTTATCCGCTTGGTAAGATCCTCCACAAGGTCTGATACCTGCGGGTCGTTCTTCATGTCCGTCTCTATGCGTTTGCAGGCGTTTATAACGGTTGAATGGTCCCTGCCGCCGAAGCTTGCGCCTATGGCCTTGAGCGGTTTATTGGTAAGCTCCTTGCAAAGGTACATTGCCATCTGCCGCGGGTAGGTAACGTCCATGGAGCGGCGCTGCGAAAGGAGCGCGTCCGTATCGATATCATAATAATCGCTCACAACCTGCTGCACAAGGGGTATGGTGACGGGCGTATTGTCGTATCCGGCAACAATATCCTTGAGCGCCGTTGCCGTAAGGGCAAGGTCTATGGGCTTTTTTGTAAGCCTTGCGAAGGCTATAACGCGGATGAGGGAGCCTTCAAGCTGGCGAATGTTTGAATTTACCTTTTCGGCAATGAATGTGAGCACGTCCTCGCTCACGTCTATCTGCTCGCTTTGCGCCTTGCGCTTTAGTATTGCTACCCTCGTTTCAAGATCGGGCGGCTGAATATCCGCAACCAATCCGCCTTCAAAGCGGGAAACAAGCCTGTCCTCAAGGTTTATAAGGTCCTTGGGCGCTTTATCGGAGCTTATGATTATCTGCTTGCCATATGTATGCAGCGCGTTGAACGTATTAAAGAATTCCTCCTGCGTCCTGTCCTTGGCTACAAGGAACTGTATATCGTCTATTATAAGCACGTCCGCCGTGCGGTACTTGTTGCGGAACTGCACGCGGCTGTTTTCCTGAATGGACTGAATAAGGTCGTTGGTAAACGTTTCCGTGGTTATGTATACTATGCGCGCGGAAGGATTGTTTTTAAGTATCCTGTGTCCTATGGCGTGCATAAGGTGCGTTTTGCCAAGACCCACGCCGCCGTATATGAAAAGCGGGTTATATGCCTTGCCCGGTTCTTCCGCAACGGCCTGCGCCGCGGCATGGGCAAAAATATTGCTGTTGCCAACAACGAAGCTTTCAAAAGTATACTTGGGGTTAAGGTAATAGTCGCTGCCGGCAACGGGCTTATCCTCGCGGTAGGCATTATAGAGCGGAAGCTCGGATTCGTCTATAAAGCGGACAAGATATGTGCCGGAATTGGCGCGGTTTATGCAGTCCGTAAGCGTTTGGGTATATATGCTTTTAAGCGTGTTTTTTGTTGAAGGATCCTTCACCTGCAGCACAAGGGTGTTATCCTTTATGCAGATGGGCGTCATCGTGGCTACCCATGTATTGTAGCTGAGAGGGGTCATGGATCTTTTGATCTCGTCTAAGGAATTCTGCCAAACAGACAAAGCGGACAACATTACTGTAAATACCTCCCACGGTATAAAACCCCTTTTTAAGGGGTCGAAAAAAATAAGTACCAAAATAAATACCTTCTTTATAATAGCAAAACGCCGCCCGGCTTGCAAGGGAAAATGCTTTGGGCTTGTACAATTGAGGGCTTATACATAACAATATGTTGTAGACAGCCAAAAATAAAGTAAAACTAAGCATATTTTCTTGACAGAGGGCTTGCTTTTCTTATATAATCGTATACCGATGGATTATACTGCTTAACTGCTGCACTATGCCCATTTGGGCAAAGCCGGCCGCGCCGGGCGGCAACAGCCCGGTATTGCTTATCTAAAAGAAGGCGTACTTCCAATCGGCTTTGGCAACGGGGCAGGGGGCAGCATGATATAACACATTAGGGAAAGAGGTGCAAAAGAAATGCTTGGTACATTCCAGCCGAAGAAAAGGCAGCGCAAAAAGGTTCACGGTTTCCGTCAGCGCATGAAGACCCGCAACGGCCGCAACGTGCTTGCCCGCCGCCGCAACAAGGGCCGCAAGGTCCTCTCCGCCTGATAAAAGGGCGAACAGAAGCAAAACAAAAGCGCGCATAAAAACATGCGTGCAGACGGGCCGCGCGGCATGAAGGACGCATTTTCTTTTATGCCCACGGCCCCACAAAGGGGAAAAATATCAACTCAGGTGAAACGCTGTTATTCATTGAAGCGGAATAAGGAATTCCGCTATGTATACCGCAGAGGAAATTCCAAGGCGAACGAGCTGATGGTCGTTATATTCACAAAGAACAGAACGCCCGCGCTTAAACACATTGGCTTTTCCGTAAGCAAAAAACTGGGCAACAGCGTATGCCGCAACCGGGTAAAACGGCGGCTGAGGAGCGCATTCGATACGGTCTTTGGCGAAGTAAAGCCGGGCTATAATATTATTGTTATAGCGCGCGCGCCGATACTCAGTGCGGACTTTCCCGATATATGCGCCGCGGCGCGCAGCCTTCTGCGCCGGGGCGATTTGTTGAAGAAAGAAGAAAATAAAGCGTGAAGCGTTTGTTTTTAACGCTTATAGAAGGATACCAGCGGTGGATATCGCCGCTGCATCCTCCCTGCTGCCGCTATATCCCCTCGTGCTCGGCTTATGCAAAGCAAGCCATAAGCCGTTTCGGCGCGCTGAAGGGCGGCCTGCTTGCGCTGTGGCGCATAATGCGCTGCAACCCGTTTTCGCGGGGCGGATACGATCCCGTTCCGCAGGAGTTCCGCTTTGGCCCAAGGCGCCATGCATCCGGCATGGATAAGGACGGGGCCGATAGAATACAAAGCGAAGAAGAAAAAGAAGAATACAAAGAAAACGAATAAGAAATATTCATCATTCGTATGCCGCGCAAGGGTTGTTTTATTGCGCGGAGGGAAAGAGAGGACATAAACTTTGACCGGTGATTTCTTTTTGACAAACTGGTTCCTTGAAGCCATGCGCTGGATATACAGCCTTACCTGCGCCATATCCGAAAGCGGCTTCGGCAACGTATTCCTTACAATATTGATAAGCACCATACTTCTGCGCGCGCTGACCATATTTTCCGATATAAAAACGCGCAAGTCCTCCGCAAAGATGGCGGAGGTGCAGCCCGAAATACAGCGGCTGCAAAAAAAGTATGCCAACGACCCCAGGCGCTTCCAGGCCGAGCAGACAAAGCTTATGAAGGAAAAGGGCGTGAGCATGTGGGGCAGCTGCCTGCCGATGCTCATAACCATGCCGCTTTTCTTCTGCTTCATAGCGGCGTTCCGTTACTGGGGATATGAAATGAACCTTAGGCTGCTGGTGGATGAAAACGCCATGGAGCTGTTCAAATCCTTCAAGTTCCTGTGGATAAACAATATTTGGCAGCCCGATAACGGCCTTACGCCCGTGCTTGCCAACGGCGCAAGCTTCCTTGCCACGCCGCAGCTTTCAAACCTGCTTTATTTGCAGGAACCCGGCGTTGGCGAAAAGCTGGTTGAAATGGGCCTTGCCGTTACCAAGGTTTATCAGGGCGGCGTGAGCTATCAGCTCCTTTCAAACGATGCGGCAATAGCCATTTACGACGCGGCCATTCAGCCCTTCCTTGACGTTTACAAGGGATATAACAACGGCTGGTTCATAATGAGCATACTTGCCGGCGGCACGAACTTCCTTTCCGCCTGGCTCATGACCAAGAATACCCCTGCCGCCAACGAGGAAGCAGCGAAGTCCACCAAATGGATGAACTATCTTTTCCCGGTAATGAGCTTCATATTCTGCCTTAACTACAACGCGGCGTTTGCAATTTACTGGACGCTGACCAGCGTAATAATGATAATAGTCAACCTTATACTGAACAAGAAATTCCCGAGGACGGAACCGGCAAAGGAGGATGCTAATAAATGAGGACAATCGAAGCATCAGGCAAAACGATAGACGAAGCAATTTTTAACGGCCTTAAGGAGCTGGAGGTTTCGATAGACGAAGTTGAGATAGACATAGTTCAGCACGAAACCAAGGGCATACTTGGTATAGGCGCCAAGCCCGCCATAGTAAAGCTGACCGAGCGCGAGCCGGAGCAGATAGTAGTACCCGACTACATGAACGAAGCCGAACGGCGCGCCAATCGCCGCCGCGAGGACAGGCCGCGCCGCGACGACAGGACCAGGCGCGACCGCGGTAACCGCCGCGACGAACGCCCCCACCGCGAGGATAAGCCCCGGCGCAGCGAGGAAGCGGAAGAGGCGAAGGAAGAAACCATTACCGTAGCCGAAGAAATAAGCGAAAACGGCGAAGTGCGCGAAGAGATAGCTGAAGAAGTCAGCGAAGTAAGGTCGCCGCGCAGGGAAAGGAATAACCGCCGCGAGCGCAGCAACCGCCGCGAACGCGAAGAACAGAGCGCCAAGCCCAAGATTGAATACACGCTTGAGGCCGCGGAGAACAACGAAGCCGCGCAGTTCCTCAGGGAAATGCTCCGCCTTATGAATATAGACGCGCAGGTTCTTGCCAACGTTAGCGAGGAGGACGGCGTAAGGCTGAGAATAGAATCCTCCGGCATGGGCGTGCTGATAGGACACAGGGGCGAAACGCTGGACGCGATACAGTATCTGACCAGCCTGCACGTTAACCGCAGCCGCAAGGAGCATGGCTTCACCCGCATAACTGTGGACACCGAGGGCTACCGCGACAGGCGCGAGGAAACGCTTGCCCGCCTTGCCCGCAAGGTAGCGTCCCAGGTAAGGAGCACCGGCCGCGCAAGAACGCTGGAGCCGATGAACCCCTACGAGCGCCGCGTGCTGCACGCAACGCTGCAGAACAACCCCTACGTTACCACATACAGCGAGGGCGAGGAGCCCAACCGCCGCGTGGTGATAGCGCCCAAGGGCAGGGAAGAGTAAAGAGAGAAAAAAGACAGCCGCAGGGTTGTCTTTTTTGTTGGAAGTACTCTAATTAAGCCTGCCCTGAAAGGGGAGGTGGACATGAGCGTCAGCGAATGGACGGAGGGGTTGCATCGGGGCTGTTCTTGTTTACATCAACCCCTCAGTCAAACCTTCGGTTTGCCAGCTCCCCGGCCGGGGAGCCTTAACTCCCTCAGAAAATTAGCTTACAGCGAATAGACTGAGGGAGTTAAATTAAGACAGTTGAAAAACGATAGCATATATGATAGTATATATATAAGTAATGGAGATGTGGCCGTGGAAATAGTACTTAAAAAGCAGGCTCAAAAATATCTTGACAGCGTTGATGCCAATACGAGAGAAAAGCTGTATAAAGCGCTTGACCAGCTTTCAAGATTGGAAGGAGATATAAAACCGCTGAAAGGATATCCGAACCATTATAGATTCAAAATTGCCCATTACCGTATATTGTTTAAATGGGAAAAGGGAAGAATAGAGATAATAGTGTTGGAAATAAATACGAGGACGAATATAAAGTACTGAAAGGAGCAGAAGTTATGAAAAAGCTTGATAATAAAGAATTTGAAGAAAGAATGAAGGTAATAGATGCGCTTGAGGCGGAAGAACCCACCGTGGAAGATATAAAGGCGATAGAGACTGCGGAAAAAGAGGACAGCGCGGATTCAATATCGCTGGATGATTATAAAAACCATAAGGAATACAGCGGAAAGCTTATGATCCGCGTACCGCGTTCGCTGCATAAAGAGCTGGTGGAAAGCGCAAAAAAGGAAGGCGTAAGCCTTAATCAATATGCCCTGTATAAGCTGGCAAAATAAAGCGCGAGAGGTCACATGCACGATTTTACCATTGCTCCGCAGCTTACCGCATTGGCGGAGACATTCAATGAAAACGGGGCGCGGCTGTACGCCGTGGGCGGCATGGTGCGCAACAGCCTGCTGGGCTACCCCGTGAACGACACAGACGTTTGCAGCGCGCTCATAATAGAGGATGTTGAAGCCATGCTTACCGCGCGGGGCATAGAGTGCCGCAAAAAGGGCGCGGCGTTCGGCACGCTGGACATAGTTATGGGCGGGATGAGCTTTGAATACGCCGCATTCCGTACTGAGCGTTACGACGGCACGGGCAGCCATATGCCAAGCGAGGTCAGCTTCGCGGCAACGCTTGAGGAGGACGCGTTCAGGCGGGATTTTACCGTGAACGCCGTTTACCTTGACCCGCTCACAAAGGAGGTAATAGACCCCACCGGCGGCGTAAAAGATATGGAGCGGCGGATACTCCGCGCCACAAATCCCGACCCCGCGCTGATAATGCGGGACGACGGGGTGAGAATACTGCGGCTGTGCCGCTTTGCGGGGCAGCTTGGCTTTGAAGCGGATGAAAACACGCTTGCCGCCGCATACGCAAGCCGCGAAGGGCTGAAGGATATTTCGCCGGAGAGGATATATGCCGAGCTGTGCAAGCTTATAATGGCGGACACGGCCTACGGAGCGGGATACGATGCGCTTATTGGCGCGCTGCATCTTTTGCACCGGAGCGGGGCGATAGAGGTACTGCTGCCGGAGCTTGAGCTTTGCTATGACGTTAAGCAAAGGCGGGATTTCCATAAATATGACGTTATGGAGCATAACCTGAGGGCGTGCGCGGCTGTGTCGCCGGAGCTGGTGCTCAGGTGGACAATGCTTCTGCACGATACGGGCAAGGCCACCGCGTTTTATGACCACGGCTCCATGCATGGGCACGAAATGTATTCCGCCCGCATAGCGAACGACGTTTTGACACGGCTTAAAGCCCCTGCCGCGCTAAGGGAAGAAGTGGTTACGCTGGTGCGGTGGCACATGTTTGACCTGAAGGGCGAAACGCGCGTGCGCAAGATAAAAAAGAAATTTGTGGAGCTTGGGCGGGACGGCGCGCAAAAGCTTATTCTTATACGCGAAGCGGACGTGCACGGCAGCGGCATAGAGCTGGGCAGGGTGGACACGGCGGAGCGCTGGAAGCGCGTATATGCCGAAATGCAGGCCGAAAACGCTCCCTTTACCGAAAAGGAATTGAAATGCATGGGGCAGGACATTTGCCGCTGGCTGAACATACGCCCCTGCCCGCGGGTGGGGGAAGTGAAACGCGCGCTGCTGATGCATTGCGCCTGCAAGCCGCGGGATAACGAACCGAAGATGCTGGAAAAGATAACAAGGGACATAGGGAAGGGCAACATAAAGGATGAGTGAGGATACTGTATTCGCGCTGTCCTCGCCTGTGGGCGGGGCGATAGCAATAGTGCGCATAACCGGAAGCGGCGCAAAAGATGCGCTTGGGCGGGTTTTCCGCTGCAAAAAAGCGCCGGAGCACCGCGTTATGAACTACGGCCATGTTATAGATCCCGAAAGCGGGGAAACGATAGATTCCGCAATGGCCTGCTTCCTTAAAGCCCCCGCAACCTATACCGGCGAGGACATGGCGGAAATATATGTTCACGGCAGCCGCGTTATTGCAAAGCGGACACTTTCGGTGCTTTCCCGCTTTCTGCGCCCGGCCGAAGGCGGGGAGTTTACAAAGCGGGCCTTTATGAACGGCAAACTTGATTTGAGCCAGGCGGAAGCCGTTATGGACGTTATAAGCTCCGTTACGGAGCAGGGCGCGCGCATGGCGGAGGAGCAGCTTGAGGGCAGCATAGGCAGCGGCATAAAGGATATAGAGGACAGGCTTATTGATATACTCAGCGGCGTTGAGGCGGCGCTTGATTATCCCGACGAGCTGGAGGAGGACACTGTATCTTCTCTTGAAAACGAACTTGCGCCCATAATAGATAAGCTTGATTATTTGATACGCGGCGGCAACGCGGCGCGCATATTCCGCGAAGGGGCGGCGGTAGCCATACTCGGTGCGCCGAACGCCGGCAAATCGAGCCTTTTCAACGCGCTGATGGGCACGGAGCGAGCGATTGTTACCTCCATACCCGGCACAACGCGCGATACGCTTGAGGAAACGCTTGATATATGCGGCGCACCCGTGCGCATAACGGACACGGCGGGCATACGCGAGGGCGCGGACGAGGCGGAGCGCATAGGCGTGGAGCGGGCGAGGAAGGCGGGCGAGCGCGCCGACCTTATACTTATTGCAATAGACGGCACGAAGCCCATGGACGAAGAAAGCCGCGCGCTGATAGACGCCGCAAGGCGGGGCGAATACAGAAAATGCCTGATACTGTTTACCAAGGCGGACAAGCAGGGCTTCGGCACGGATGAAAGCTGCGCCGAATTTGCGCCCATATCCATAAGCTCCGTAACGGGGGAAGGGATAGAGGAGCTGAAGGAGCGCATGGCGGCGTTGCTGCTGACAAAGGAGGCGGAGAGCGCGCTTGTTACCAACTCCCGCCACATATACGCCCTTGCGGAGGCGAAGGCTGCGCTTGAAACGGCGGATGCTGCAATGGGCACCGACCTTGCCGCGGCGGACATACGCACCGCGCTTTACGCCCTTGGCCAAATAACGGGCCGCGAGGTAACATCGGACGTGATAGAGCGGATATTCTCCCGCTTCTGCGTGGGGAAGTAGGGGATTCTTGCCCAAAGGTTCCGTAAATGATATACTTATGGGGCGAATGAGCATATTATGAACGGAAAATACGGTTTTACGAAAGGCAGGAGCAATGAACAAACGAATCGTATTCACGGGCGGCGGCAGCGCCGGACACGTTACGCCGAACATGGCGCTTTTCCCCCAGCTTTTGAGCGAGGGATACGAGATACATTATATCGGCACGGCGGACGGAATAGAAAAAAAGCTGATGGCCGACAAGGACTATATTATTTATCATGAAATAAGCGCGGGCAAGCTGCGGCGGTATTTTTCGCTGAAAACGCTTGCAACGCCGTTTAAGGTGCTTAAAGGCATAGGCGAGGCGCGGCGCATTATACGCAAAATCGATCCGGACGTAGTGTTTTCAAAGGGCGGATACGTGAGCGTGCCGGTGGTTATTGCGGCAAGCCAATGCCGCGTGCCGGTGGTTACGCACGAAAGCGACTATACTCCCGGCCTTGCGAACAAAATAAACTCCCGCTTTGCGGACAAAATCTGCGTAACGTTTGAAGATACGCTCAAATTCACCGGTGAAAAAGGCGTGCATACCGGCACTCCCATACGGCCGGAGCTTTACAAGGGCGATAAGCAGCGCGGCCTTGACTTCCTTGGCTTTAACGGGGAAAAGCCCGTGCTTATGATAATGGGCGGCAGCCTTGGCGCGGCGGCAATAAACAGCGCCGTGCGCGCGGCATTGCCCAAGCTTGAGCGCACGTTCGACATTGTGCATATATGCGGCGCGGGCAAGGCGGAGAAGGAGCTGGACAGCGCAAGCTACAAGCAATATGAATTCATATCAAAGGAGCTGAGCGACGTTTTTGCCGCGACGGACATAGTTGTTTCCCGCGCGGGGGCAAACGCGGTGTTTGAGTTTTTGGCGCTGTGCAAGCCCATGCTGCTCATTCCGCTGCCGCTGAGCGCAAGCAGGGGGGACCAGATACAGAACGCGGGCTATTTTTCCCGCAAGGGCTACGCGATGGTGCTGGAGCAGGAGCAGCTTAATGAAAACACACTGCTTGACAGCGTGAACGATCTTTACGACAGGCGGCTTTCCTTCACAGCCACCATGAGCGCGGACGCCAAGGCGGACGGCACGGACGAGGTGCTGGACGTTATACGCGCCGAAGCCGCAAAAAGGAGCAAAAAATGATTCACATGAGCCGCGAAAAGGCGCTGAAAATACTGAATGAGCCGAACGGCCCCGAAAAGCTTGCCGCCAAGGCGGAGCAGGCGTTCGAGCCGGCGTGGGCGCTGTATATAAAAGAAAACAATGCGGCGGCGGGCGCGTTTTTATGCAGGCTGGCAAAGCAGAAGAAATTCCGCGAAGCTATGGCGGATAAGCTTTGCAGCGCGGATGAAAACGCTCGCTTCTGCGCCATGCTTTTATCTGACGACGCTAAGCTTAGGAAAAACACTGCGCGGCTGATGGGAGCGCTTGAAAGGGAAGCGGACGCGCCGCGGCTCGTTGACGCGCTTGGGCGGGAGCAGACGCGCTTCGTGCGGCCGAGCATTATTCTTTCAATAGGCGCGATAGGCGGCGAGGAGGCCAAGGCTTTCCTTGAAAAATACACCGTTCCCGCCGCAAAGGACGAAAGCGAAAAGCGACACTTTGCCGAGGAGACGGACGCACTCCTCAGCGCAAGGCGTAAGCTTACGAAAATTGCGCATCATGCACTCCGCGCGCTCGATACGGAGTATGAATTTGAGCTCCGCGCACCGGACAGGCTGGTAGGCTCCCTGCTTTACGACATGGAGGAAGAGGAGCTTGAACCCTATGCGCACAAGGGCAACAGCGTATTTATAAAAACAAAGGATATAGATAAGCTGATGCGCCTTAGGAGCATGCAGAGCATCCTGATGCCAATAGCGCGGGACATGGATGCGAGCGACGCGAAGCAGCTGCTGCAATGCGGCCGCTTTATGCGCGAATTCTTTGAAAACTGCTGCGATGGCGAACCGCCCTACGGATACAGAATTGAGCTGAGGGGCGAAGTAAAGGACAGGGCGGCGCAAAGCCGCGCGATAGCCGCCGTGATAGACAGCGAAAAGCTTGTGAATGCGCCGAGCGACTATGAAGCTGAGCTTATATTTGAAATAAAAGAACAGGGCCGCGCGGATGCGTTTCTGCAACCGACCGTGTTTTGCGACGATAGGTTCACCTACCGTACCGAGGCGCTGCCCGCAAGCATACATCCCGCAACGGCGGCGGCCGTGCTGCGCTATGCCATGGAGCACATGAAGGTGAACGCAAGGGTGCTGGATCCTTGCTGCGGCAGCGGCACGCTGCTTATTGAGCGGGAAAAGCTTGCGCCCGCGGCAAGCCTTACGGGCGTTGACATTGCGCATAGGGCAATAGACATTGCCCGCAAAAACGCGGAAAACGCGGGCTCAAAGGCCAAATTCATATGCAACGACATGCTGCGCTTTGAAGCGAAGCGCCCGTATGACGAGATTGTCGCAAACCTTCCCTTCGGCAACCGCGTGGGGACGCATGCAAACAACGAAAAACTATATGCAGGGTTGCTGGACCGGCTGCCGCAATGGCTGAACGAGGACGGCGTGGCTATACTTTACACGATGGAGTTCACGCTGCTGAAGAAGCTGATACGCGAACGGCCTAAGCTTAAACTGGTGACGGAAACGCGCACCGAAGCGGGCGGCCTTATGCCGGGAATATTCATAATAAAGCTTAAATAAATTTCGCGCGGGAAGAATGTTTCACGTGAAACAATCCGGTGCGGGGGCCGGTGAATAATATGGTTGAAGATATGAGATGCGTAATTGCGGCGGGGCGGAGGTCGCGCCGGAGGGAAAAAAGCTGCTGAGCCGTTTCCGCACGCTTGAAAAGGAGCTGAACAAAACCGCGGATGCGCTGCTGCAAGCCTGGCGGGAAGAGGACGCAAACTTGTAAACAAACTTGAAACAGATATGCTTATGTATTGATAAAATCAGTACATAAGCATATTATTATAGACCGAATTGAGCGCGGGCATTACCGCGCCGGATAAGGAGAGTAAAAAATGAATGAAAAGATAAGGCGGATAATAACCGCATTAACCTGCACAGCACTGGCGGCGGCAATGTTTGCCGGCTGCACCGCGCCCGTGAACACCGCAGAGCCGGAGGTTACGCCCGATATAATAGTTACTGCCGAGCCTACCGCGGCCCCTGCCGAGACTGCACCCGCCCAGACAACGCCTGCCGAAACTCAGAGCGCGGAGACGGATAACGCCGCGGCTGCGCTGCCCATAGGCGACGATCCACTGACCATGCTATTTGCAAGCGGCGCGGGCGCATGGGGAACAGAGATCACGCTGAACGCGGACGGCACATTCACCGGCGAGTATCACGACAGCGAAATGATCGAAAACAGCGAAAAATACCCCAAAGGCACGGTGTATTACTGCAAATTTTCCGGCAGGTTTGCCAACATAACCAAGATAGACGATCATTCCTATGCCATGACGCTTGAGGAACTGACAAAGGACGAAAGCAATGGCGCGGAATGGATAGAGGGTGAGGTACGCTTTGTTTTGAGCGACGCACACGGCATGGAAAACGGCACGGACTTCGTGTTCTATATGCCCGATACTGCGCTGGACGGACTGAACAGCGAATTCCTGAGCTGGTGGCCCGATTATTACAAGCTCAGCGGAGAGACGGAGGAGATACCCACCACGCTCGGCCGCTTCGGCCTTATGAACGGCACGGAGCATTTCGGATTCTTTACGTACGAAGGATAAGCGGGCTTACGCCCGCAGTGAAATCCTGCTTACGCAGGGTGAAATTGCGCTGAAGCGTAGTGAAATATTGCTTGAGCAATGTGAAATCCACCTGACGGCGGGTGAGCGTGAGAGATCGTAAAGTTGAGGGGACGCGATGCGTCCCCTTGTTTTTGCAGAAAGTTTATAAAGCGCACCAAAAGGCACGGATTGACATTTCTTCACAAACGTGCTAATATAGCGGCGAAAAGAGAATAATCACCCGCTGGGGGAGCTTGTTTTCAGGCTGAGATATACCCTTGGAACCTGTACGGATAATGCCGGCGTAGGGAAGCGGAGAGAATAGATTTGGCGCATGCGAAAATGCCGTCCGGTTTCTCCGCAAAGAATTGCGGAGATTTTTCTTTTTTCAAAAGAAACACACGGAGGTTTTAACAAGAATGGAATTTGTACTTCTTAAAAAGCTTGCAAAGCTTGAGGGTACGGAACTTTGGATGTTCATAGGCGCCATCGTGGCGGTCGCCGCGCTGATAGCGGTGCTTGCGGTGCTGAATAAAAAGCACGTCAATGCCGCGCCGACAGTTGAGAAAAAGGGCAATAAGATTACCACCCGTATGCTGGTGCAGGGCGCGCTGTGCATAGCGCTTGCGTTCGTGCTCAGCTATATCAAGCTGTTCTCCATGCCCATGGGCGGCAGCATAACGCTGTTCTCCATGCTGCCCATATTCGTGTTCGCGTGGATGTACGGCCCCGCGGCCGGCCTGCTGGCGGGCTTTGCGTATAGCCTTTTGCAGGTGGTGCAGGGCGCGTACGTTGTGCATCCCGTTCAGTTTGTGCTGGATTATTTCCTTTCCTTCACGGTGCTCGGCCTTGCGGGCTTCTTCCCCAAAAGCCTTGCCCTCGGCGCGGGCGTTGGCGGCTTCTGCCGCATGCTGTGCGGCGTGCTCAGCGGGGCGATATTCTTCGCCGATTCCGCTGCGGAGGCGGGCTACGCCAACGCGTGGGCGTATTCGTTCATGTATAACTTCACCACAATCGGCGTGGATACCATACTGTGCGTAATTGCCGCGCTTATTCCCGCCGTGAGTAAGGCTGCCGTAAGGATACGGGACGGGAAGTAAACTCAAGATATAATCTTTGGCATGGGCTTTGCCTTCGATTCCCTCCCCAAGGCCGCCCATGCCGTGTTGTCAGGCGCCGCCATTTTCCCCGCGGCGCCTTTTTTATGCCAAAGCCGTTCTTTATAATCACTTTTTTTGCGGAATTTATCCGTTTATAATGTTTCACGTGAAACAATGCGGCATTGAGTCATTGTGTTATTAGGAATTATCTTATATAATAATAGGGAAATATCGCAAAACGGAGATGTCTGGCAATGGAAAAAAGCGTTGTGCTGCGCGATGGCAGCGTGCTGCAAATATTCCGCCCGCGGGGCGAAAACGCGGCGGAAATACTGGAATATCTTAAAACAATTGGCGGGGAGACGCATTTTCTGCTGATGGATGAAAACGGCCTTGGCATAAGCGAGGAAGAGGAGCGCCTAATATTGGAGGAGAATTTGAAGCAGGAGCGCGGCGGCGTGTACGGCGGCCGTATAAACGGCGAGCTTGCCTGCATATTCAGCCTTGGCTGTTATCCGCGCCGCAGGTTGGCGCACACGGGGGAAATTGCGCTGAGCGTGCGCAGGAAGTATTGGCACATCGGCGTGGGCTCCGCGATAATGGAAACGCTTATAGAGCTTGCGAAGGAAGCATCGCTTAAAAACGTTGAACTCGGCGTGTATGCGGACAATGAGCGCGCCATCGCGCTGTATAAGCGCTTCGGCTTTGAAGAGATAGGCCGCCACCGCGGGAGATTCTGCGTTGACGGCGAATATTACGATGAAATACTTATGGATCTGCACATAGAGGCGGACGAAGCAAAGCTGAGGGAGATTAGAAAAGCATGTCCAAGATAATAGCCATTGCAAACCAAAAGGGCGGCGTGGGCAAAACCACCACCACAGTCAACCTTTCCGCCTGCGTTGCGGCGCTGGGAAAAAGGGTGCTGTGCATAGATATTGACCCGCAGGGCAACTGCACAAGCGGCCTTGGCGTTGATAAGGACGCGCCGGAGCACAGCATATACGACGTTATGATAAACGGCGTAAGCGCGGCGGAGGCCACGGTAAAAACCCCCACCGAGGGGCTTGATTTGATATGCGCCCGCAAGGAGCTTTCGGGTGCGGAGGTGGAGCTTGTGAACACGCTTGCCCGCGAAACGGTATTGAAGCGCGCGCTGGACAAGGTGCGCAAAAACTATGACTATATTTTCATAGACTGCCCGCCGTCGCTGGGATTGCTTACCATAAACGCGCTTACCGCGGCCGATACGCTGCTTGCACCCATTCAGTGCGAATATTATGCGCTGGAGGGCCTGAGCGACCTTATGAACACCGTAAAGCTTGTGCGCACGCATCTTAACAGCAAGCTTGCGGTGGAGGGAGTTGTGCTCACAATGTTCGATGCGCGCACCAACCTTTCCGAGCAGGTGGTGCTTGAGGTGAAGAAATTCTTCAAAAATAAGGTGTACGATACCATAATTCCCCGCTCCGTGCGCCTTGGCGAGGCGCCGAGCTTCGGCATGCCCATCAATAAATACGATCCTAAATCCGTCGGCGCAAAGGCCTACGACGCCTTGGCGCGGGAGCTTGTGGAAAAGGAGAAATAAGCAATGGCAATGAAGAAGCTTGGGCGCGGGCTGGACGCGCTGCTTGGCGATTTTACCGCCACTCCGCCGGAAGGCGTTGTGCAGGCGGACATATACATGATAGATACAAATGCCGACCAGCCAAGGAAAACATTTGATGAAGAAAGGCTTAACGAGCTTGCGGAGAGCCTGAAGCGGCACGGTATGGTGCAGCCCATAATAGTGCATCAAAACGGGGAAAGATATACGATTGTTGCGGGCGAGCGCCGCTTCCGCGCGGCAAGGCTTGCGGGCTTCAAAACCGTACCCGTAATAGTGAAGCAGTTTGACGATGCCGAAATTCAGGAGATAGCTCTTGTAGAAAATCTTCAGCGCGAAAGCCTGAACCCGATTGAGGAGGCCGCCGCCATACGCTTCCTGATGCAGCAGCACGACCTTACGCAGGAGGAGGTTTCCTCCCGCCTGAGCAAGAGCCGCCCCGCAATAGCAAACAGCCTGAGGCTGCTTTCATTGCCGGACAGCGTGCAGGACATGGTGAAGGAAGGCAAGCTCAGCGCCGGTCACGGCAGGGCGCTTGCCGCCATAAAGGACGAGGCTGCCGTAAGAAGGCTTGCGGGCGACGCCGCCATAAACGGCTGGTCCGTGCGCGAGATAGAGCGCAAGGCCACCAAGTTCACCAATCCAGAGCTTGACAAGGTGGAGCGCGAATCAAAGAAGAAGCGCGTCCGCCAAACAAACGACATGTACGTTGCCCAGGAAAAGCTCAGGGAGCATCTGGGTACCAAGGTGACCATAGACGGCAGCGAAAAGAAGGGCAAAATAACGATAGAATATTATACGCGCGATGGGCTCGAAGCGCTCTACGATGCGCTGATGAAGCTGTAAAGCGGATTTTTGAAGAAGCAAAAAAGCAGGGTAATACCCTGCTTTTAATTTCCCTATTTATCTATCCGCTCTTCACCTTATCACGCCGTTTTCATATACCGGTACGACTTCGGTTATGTCCTCGCTGAAGCAGTATTTTATGTCCTCCTCAAAGCCGAGTGATATCAGCCGTGCGCAGTGCTTTGTAACGGAAAGGTCGGCGCGGCCCTGCTTCCAGTCCGCGTACAGCATGCAGCAGACCATTGTTATGTCCGTCGCTTCCATTGGCTCGCGCGCCATGCGGTGTATCGCCTCCGCAATGGAGCCTGCGGCTAAGAGATCGTCCGCAGAAATCTGCCCATATGTGCCGGCGCAGACGATTATTATGTCGTTGCCCAGCTCAACGGCCTTTTTGGCAACTGCCGTGCGGTTTATCATGCCGCCAATCAGTACCTCTTTCGCGGCGGACATGCCGTGTATGGCGGCGGTGCCGTTGGTGGTGCTTATTATAACGCTGCGGTCGCACACGGCTTCCTTGGTAAATTCATACGGGCTGTTGCCAAGGTCGAAATCCGGCAGCTTCACCGCCTCCCGTTCGCCCGCCAGCACAACATCCTGCGCCCCGAGCCTGCTTGCAAGCATTGCCGCCTCGCCGGGGTCTATCGCGGGAACGACCTTGGTCGCCCCGTTTCCAACGGCGGTTATTATGCAGCTTGTGGAGCGCAAAACGTCCACAACTATTACCGTGCAGGACGATATATGGTTGCTTAAAACCTTTCCGTATACGGGAATAACGTCTATTTTCATAAAAACCCCTCCCGGCTGAGCGTTCGGCAATTTTGCCCGCAAAGCCTTATCTTTCGGGCAAAAACACATTCGCCCAATTTATCAGTATTATAGCATCACTTGCCCCATTATGCAAATAGTCCTTGCGCAAGGACTATCGCCGCCGCCGTACCTATAACGGAGCTTATAAGTGCCGCGGGCAATGCCGCGCGCGTGCGGCGTATGCCAACCGTGCCGAAATAAAGCGCGATGGTATAGAATATTGTCTCGGTGGAGCCGAGCATTATGCTTGCCGCAACGCCCGTGAAAGTATCGGGGCCGTATGTTGTGAGTACGTCGCCAAGGAGCGAGAGCGCCGCGCTGCCCGAAAACGGCCGCAGTATGAAAAGCGGCGCAAGCTCAGCCGGAAGGCCCATGGCGTTAAAAGCGGGGGAAAGCGCACCAAGCATCAGTTCAAGCGCGCCGGACGCCCTGAGCGCCTGTATCGCGGCAAGCATCCCCGCCATGTACGGCAATATCCTTATAAGCATTGGCAGCGCCTCTGCCGCCCCTTCGGTAAACGCGGAGTATATGTCCACGCGCTTTATCAGCGCGTATATTATAAGCCCCAGTATCATTAGGGGCAGAATATAGCTCATGTCTTGCCCTTCCCTATGGGCCTTTGCGGCATTATGCGGCAGAGCAGCGCGCATATTGCGGCGGCGGAAACGAAGCTTATCACGGACGCTATGAACGTGGGCAGCACCACTATGTATGCATCCTCGCTCCCTGCGGCGGTTCTCAGCGCAAGCACGTTCGCCGGCAGCAGCTCCAGCGCCGATGCGTTGAGCGCAAGGAACATGCACATTTCGTCCGTAGCTACGCCGGCATATTTAGCCTTCGCGTTCAGCTCCTTCATGGCCTCCAGCCCGAAGGGCGTTGCCGCGCTGCCCGCGCCGAAGAAGTTCGCGGCTAAGTTCAGTGTTATTGGCGCTATCGCTTCGCCCGCGTTTGGGAAAAGCAGGCCGAGGGGTTTCTTCATTGCCCGCGAAAGCGCGTCTATAAGCCCCGCCCTTCGCGCTATGCCCATAAGCCCCATCCATAGCATATACGCCCCCGCAAGGGAGAGGGAGAGCGTTACCGCGTTGGCTGCGCCCTCCGTCAGCGCGTCAAGCACCGCCGCTATGCTGCCGTTCGCCGCGCCGCATATTATTGCCGCCGCTATCATTGCGGCGAAAACGTAGCCCATCATGCCGCTTTAGCCGCTCAACACAAAAAAGTAAGCTTTTCGCCTTCGCAAAGCGTGTCCCCGCCCGCGGCTATGCTGCTTACAGGCAGGCTGTATCGCTTGGCCACGTCAAAGCGCGTCTCGTTTGCAGAGGCAAAGTATACTATAATCGCCCTCTGCCGCTTTACCGGCTCCGCTTCACCCGCGGCGGATACTATGGTCATGTCTGTAAGCGTATACGGCACCGCGGAAAGCTCCAGCACGCATTCCGCCGTGAGCATACCGCCTGTAAGCATAAGCGTGCAGGATAGGCACTTAACGCTTGCGTCCGCCGCGTCTGCATCCGCGCCGGTGTATTGCGTTTCGCACAGGAAAGGCAGTTGCGATGCAAACGTCAGCGCGTTCGGCTCAGCCGTGCGCAGCGCGCAGTTCAGCGTTATTATGCCCTCTATGCTTAGCACGCCGTTCTTTACCTCCGCTGTTGTAACGTATGGCATTGCGGCGCAGCATATTGCGCTCTTCGCGCCGCCCGTACCGTCGGGCAGGGGTATATTTTCGCTCAGCGTATAGCGGAAGGTTTTTCGGCGCATCCGCTGCATAATGCTTGCGCTCTCCGTCTGCATTTGGCAGGAATGATAGGGTATGAATGCATCGGTGCAGATAGCCGTTTCACTCTGCTCCGTTTGATATATGCTCACCGCAAGGCGCGCGCGCACGGCGGCTATGCCGCTTGATGCGTCGGCGGGAGATATGTATATATCCTTCAGCGAAACCGTGGCGTATGCGTCGCCCTCGGCGCGGCTGTCAAGCTCCGCCTCTATTGTGAATGGGAACTGCACGGCGTGCGCCGTAAGCCCCGCGCGGCTGCACAGCAGCAGGTCAAGGCAAAGCTGCCCTTCTATTATTGCCGTGTCCGCGCCCACTGTAACGCTCCTTACGCTGCATTCCCCGCTCGCAAAAAGCGGCTCCGTGCCCGCTGGCAGGGCGGTTTCTGTTTCAAAGTCCGTCTCGCTTTGGCCTATCAATGCTTCTGTGCAGGTGCATATGCACTCGTGCTTCATTTCGCATTCCGCGCCATCGATGCCGTTTAGCATGGGCAGGGGAGACGTGTCATAAACGGCGCAGTCCAGCCCCGCGACCGCGCTGAGCATCAGCTCTCCCGCGGCGCTCAGCGTGCAGGAAGTGACGTAAGCCGTTACCTCCGCGCGCATGCCCTCCCGCGCCGCGTCGCACGCAATGCTGTATTTGAATGCCGCGCCGGACGTGAACGCACCGCCCTTTTCGGCAGCGGCTGTGTCCTCATTGGCATTGTCCGCGCCGTCCCCGCTCGGTATCATCTCCCGCACGGCGTTGCGGAATATAACGCTCACCTTCAGCTTGCCCTCTATGTCTATCCGTCCGTCGTGCGCCGCGGCGGCTGCGGCCTCCACCCGGGCGGCTGCGCAAAGCGGCTCAATATCGCCAAGCCTTATCCCCGCGGGCAGCGGCAGCGCGCCCTCTATCGCGGCCTCCGCGCTTTCCCGCGCGGCCAGCCTAAGCGTTTTGCTCCCGCCGATATCTAAAAATTTCGCTTCCATTTCACCTTGCTCCTTTCGCGGCTCTATTCATTTGTATTTATATTTAGACCATGGGGGCTGTATGCAGAAAAGTTAAATATGGAGGGGCGGATTGACTGAGGGGTTGAAACAAACAAATAGAAGATAAGCTTTTTTATAACCCCTCCGTCTGCTCGTTACACTCGCATCCACCTCCCCTTTCAGGGCAGGCTTATTGTGTCGAACTTGCACTGACCAAAAGGCTCCCCACCAACCTTCGTCATCTTTCTGTCATTTCCGATTGACTAAGCATATCATTTATGTTATGGTTATAATGCGCGTAATGATATTGCGCATTGAACCCAAACGTATGAAAAAAGCATACAGAAAAAAACAGAAAGGGTTTTGAAAGATGGTAACACTCAAAATCGACGGAAGAACAGTCCAGGCGGAGCCGAATGCAACCGTGCTTGAAGCATGCATGGCGCAGGGAATAAAGATACCCACGCTTTGCAATTTGAAGGACATCAACAATATAGGCGCGTGCCGCATGTGCCTTGTTGAGGACGCAAAAACCGGCAAGCTTCAGGCAAGCTGCGTGCTGCCCGTGAGCGAGGGGCTTGAAATAAAGACCTCCACGCCCAAGGTGCTGGAGGCGCGCCGCGCGGTGCTTGAGCTTATTTTAAGCGATCACGACCGTTCCTGTCTCACCTGCAAGCGCAATCAATCCTGCGAGCTGCAAGCCCTTGCCAACGAAATGGGCATAGAGGATATTGAGTTCCCGGGCGAGCGCATAGTTAAAACCATTGATGAACTAAGCCCCAGCATAGTAAGGGACAACAATAAATGCATACTGTGCCGCCGCTGCGTGGCCGCCTGCGCCAAAACACAGGGCGTGTTTGCCATAGGTATGCAGAACCGCGGCTTTAAGACGCAGGTAGGCTCCGAATTCGGCAAGAGCCTGAACGAGGTTGCCTGCATCAACTGCGGCCAGTGCATAGCCGCCTGCCCCACCGGCGCGCTTACCGAAAAGGACGCCACAAAGGAAGTATGGGCCGCGCTGAACGATCCCGATAAATACGTTGTGTTCCAGACGGCTCCCGCTGTTCGCGTTGCCATAGGCGAGGAATTCGGCCTGCCCATAGGCACGCGCTGCACCGGCAAAATGGTATCCGCAATACGCCGCCTTGGCGCGGATAAGGTATTTGACGTGGACTTCGCGGCGGATCTTACCATAATGGAAGAAGGTACGGAGCTGCTCAACAGAATAAACAGCGGCGGCGTGCTGCCCATGATAACAAGCTGCAGCCCGGGCTGGATAAAATACTGCGAAACGTTCTATCCGGACTTTATACCCAATCTTTCCACCTGCAAAAGCCCGAACCAGATGCAGGGCGCGGTAACAAAAACATACTTTGCCAAGCAGAACGACCTTGACCCGCGCGACATTTACGTTGTGAGCGTAATGCCCTGCACGGCCAAGAAATTTGAAATTGCGCGGCCGGAGTTCGGGCGGGACGGCTATCGCGACGTGGACGCGAACCTTACCACGCGCGAGCTTGCCCGCATGATACGCCAGGCGGGGCTGGACTTTGTGCATCTGCCGGATGAGGAATTCGACGATATGCTGGGCGAATCCTCGGGCGCGGGCGTTATATTCGGCGTGACGGGCGGCGTTATGGAGGCGGCGCTGCGCACGGTTGTGGACGTGCTGACGGGCAGGGATATGCCGCGGCTTGAATACGACGATGTACGTGGGCTTGAGGGCATAAAGGAAGCCACAGTAAGCGTTAACGGCACGGATATAAACGTTGCGATAGTTCACGGCACGGCAAACGCCGCAAAGCTGCTCAACGCCATACGCGCGGGCGAAAAGACATACCATTTCATAGAGGTGATGGGCTGCCCGGGCGGCTGCGTTACCGGCGGCGGTCAGCCGATAGTGGATGCAAGGACGCGCTACTATGTTGACCCGCGTGCGGCGCGCGCTGCAGCAACATACAGCGAAGATGAGTCCATGGCTATACGCAAGAGCCATAAGAACCCAGCGGTGCAGAAGCTTTATGCCGAGTTCCTTGGCGAGCCAAATTCGCATATTGCGCACGAGCTGCTGCATACCACCTATGTGGACAGGAGCAAGGAAGCGTAAGCGCTAACTGCGCACTAACACAACGACCGCCGACCCAATCAGCAAGGGCCGGCGGTCTTTTCCGTATCCGCAAAAGCGGTGGAGCCGTTAGCGTGTCGTGTGGTATAATAATTAAGAATCTCATTCGTGCGCAGGAGGGGCAGCTATGGCGGAAGCAATGGACATAAAGCAGTTTTGGAGGGCGGTTCTTGCCCAAAATGAGGGCGAGATAAGAAAATATTTCCATGCCGATGCGTATGTGAATTGGCATTGCACCAATGAACGCTTCAACGTGGATGAATTTATAATCGCAAATTGCGAATATCCCGGGGAGTGGGAAGGGGAGGTTGAAAGGGTGGAAACCGTGAACGACATTATAATCACGGTCACGCTTATATATCCAAAGGACAGGAGCGCATATTATCACGCAATCTCGTTTATTCAAACAAGGAATGGTAAAATTGCGGCAATGGACGAATACTATGCCGATGACGGCGCGCCGCCGCAATGGAGATTGGATAAGCGCATAGGAACGCCCGTTAAATAGGCTTCATAATACGGGCGGGGGCAGGCGGCTGTGCCGAAATTATAACGGTTGATAATATACAGGCTGTGGAGGTGCTGAAAATCGGGGCGTTTTTGGAAAGGGTAAGAAGGCCTAAGAAAAACATTCCTTTGCGTAGGCACACAAAAAAGGGACGCAGCCGCCCGCGGAGCAGCCGTGTCCCTTTTAGCTTGGCGTATATTATTTCTCCTTCTTGCCGAAGAAGCGTTTTTTATAGTAGCTTTCCGCAACGTATATCGCCGCAAGCGGGTTGTGCCCCATTACCCTGTCCTTAACTGCAAGCACGGTGGTTGGCGCTTCAACGTATTTCATAACAAGGCTGTCGTGCCCAACACACAGGCCAAGCATTATGTTCATGTCCGTATGCTCGCTGTTCATAAGCAGCGCCTGACCTATCGGGTTGCACATCACCTCGTCCGCGCAGCCGGAAAGCGTCTCCTCGTCCTTCAGGCCGACGGAGGATTTTGGGTCGGAGCCGTTTTTGCACACGGCGGAAACAACGTCAAACCCATTGTGGGTCAAAATCTTGCTCACCTCGCGCGCCTCATCCGAAAGACCAACGCAGAATATAAGACCTATCCTGTTATAGCCGCACTTCCTGGCGAAGAGCATAATCTCCTCCATGCGGCAAAGCCTGCCGTAGCCTTCCGCCTCAACCACGGCCGCGTTGTGCGCCAGCGTGTAGTTTTCCGGATCCTTATAAAGCTCGCTCGCCTGCTGCTGTATCTCGCTGTTCTTGGTGGGGCAGCATATCATCGCGTTTGAAACATCGTGCACCTGGCAGCCGTGGTGCGGGCATTCGGCGCATTTAAGCATATGTTTTTATCTCCTTTGTACGTTCTCGGTTTGATGATAATACCGCATAAGGGCGGTGTCAATAGCAAAAAGCGGGGCGATGCTTCCACCGCGCCCGCTTTGCGTTTCGGTTTATCGCCTTACAGAACCGGAGTCCATGCAAGGTCAAGCACCTCGTCCGCGTTGTCCATGGAGGTGATGAGGCCAAGGCGGATATAGCGCTCGATGAAGTCCTTGAGGGTGTCGCCGGTGAACTCATCGGAAAGGCCGAACTGGAGGGAACCGTTTATCATTATGTTCATCTCGTAGTTGCCGCCGTTCCAACCCATGTCCATCAGTACCTTGGTGGCTTCTTCGGGGTTGTCGCGCATGTAGCTGTGCGCCTTCTGCACGGCCTGGGCCACCTTCTTGGCGATGGTGGGGTTTTCCTTTACGAAGGTGCCGTTCATTGCCATAACGCAGCATGCGCGGTCCGAAAAGTCGGTATCAAGCTGGGAACGGATGCACTTGAGCTTGCCGTCCTTAACCATGGCATAGGCAAAGGTGTCGCTCAGCAGGGCTGCGGCTATTTCGCCGTTTTCCATTGCGGTAACGCAGGCGTCCGCGGAAACCTGAACCAGCTCAACATCGGTGCTGTAATTGATTCCGTCCGCGTCAAGGAGCAGGGCGGTTATGTTGTAGTCGCTCTTGCCGATGCCGTTGGGGACTGAGATCTTCTGGCCCTTAAGGTCGGCAGTGGTGGCGTATTCGCTGTCCGCAAGAACATAGAGGGACTTGCAGCCTATGTGCGCGCCGCCGGTGAAGGTTATGTCCACGCCGTTGGTGATGGGAACGAGCATCTTGGCCATCATGCCGGTGGCAACGTCAACCTGATTGGTGCCCAGCGCCTCAACGTCGCTGCTGCCCTTCACGCCCTCGGCGGTCAGGCCGGCTTCCGCATAGTAGCCAAGGTGATCGGCCATGGTGGGGCCGGAGGTGCAGCCGTCGCTCATGAAATACTTTATGGTGCGGCCGTAGGCGGGCTCGTTCTTCATGGCTTCCAGCTCTTCGGGGGTGGGGGTCAGATCGAAGTTGGCCATGTCTATGGCGCGGCCTTCGATGTTAAGGGGCACAAACAGGGCTTCCCACTTGCCGGAAGCGGAGGCTTCGGCGGCGTCCAGATGCTCGTCAGCTTCGTTGACCTCAACGTCGTCAACGGTACCGACCTCTATCTGGCCGTCGTTGTTGGAATCCTTGATAACTTCGGACTGCTTATTGTCGCCGGTGTTATCGCCGTTGGTCTCAACGCCCGCGCAGGCGCATACGGACAGCGCCATTACAAGCACGAGCATAAGAGCAACAATCTTCTTCATTGTTTTTCTTCTCCTTGCGAAAAGTTTTTTTATTTATAGGCATTCCTTGCCGTATAAACCGTAAATTAGGCGTTTTTGCCGCCGTAATGCAGCTTGTTGAGTATTTCGTTGCGGTATTCTACAAAGCTTGCGGAGCTTCTGTCCCGCGGGAAATCCTCGCTTATCTTTATGTCCGCCACTATGCGCCCGGGGTTGGCCTCCATAACCAGCACCCTTGTGCCCATGTAAACGGCCTCGTCAATGCTGTGCGTAACCATAAGGGCAAGCTGCCTGCGCTGCGTCCAAATATTGAGTATCTCATCCTGCATATTCATGCGGGTGAATGCGTCAAGCGCGCCCAAAGGCTCGTCCAGCAGCAGTATCTCCGGTTCGTTTATAAGCGTGCGCACCAGCGCCACGCGCTGCGCCATGCCGCCGGAAAGCTGGGCAGGATAGTCGTTGCGGAACTTTTCAAGGCCGGTTATTTCAAGCATATGCTTTACCTTTTCGGCCTTGCCAACGGTTGCGCCCTGCATATCAAGGCTGAAGGATATGTTCTTTTCAACGGTGAGCCAGGGGAAAAGCGTTGGGTTCTGGAAAACCAGTCCGCGCTGAGGGCTCGGGCCGTCCACCTCTTTGCCGTCCACGGTTACGCGGCCGAGCGTTGGCGTTATAAGCCCCGCAACAAGGCGCAGTATTGTGGATTTTCCGCAGCCGGACGGGCCGACCAGAGACACGAACTCCCCGCTTTGCATTTCCGTGCTTACGTCCTGCAGGGCGTGGGTCACGCCGTCGCTTTCAACCTTTGCAAAAACCTTGCTTACGTTTTCCAGTTTAAGGCAAACTTTCTTTTTATCGTCGCTCATTTTTCGGCTCCGTTCTGCCACCTGAGAAGATAGCGCTTTATCCTTTCAAGCCCGTTTGTTACCAGCGTGAATATGAAGCATATTACGAACAGCGCCGCAAAGGACTTATCATAGCTGGCCCAGCCGGTCTGCCACGTCATGTACCAGCCAAGGCCGGACTTTACGCCCAGCATCTCGGCAATCATTATGGCCACGCAGGATGAGCTCATGGCCTGCGTGCAGCCCTGTAAAATGGAGGGCATTGCATGGGGAATGGCAACGTGCAGCACAAGCTGCCTGTTCGTTGCGCCCAGCGTGCGCGCGGCCTCGAAATATTCCTTGCCCACGTTTGAAATGCCCGTGAGCGAGGCCACCGTTACCGCGAACCATGAACCGAGGGCTATTATGAACACCGCCCCGCCGAAAAGGGAGGTTGCAACTACCATTATGATAGGTATCCATGTGGAGGTGGGGATAGGCCCCAAGAACTTGATTATGGGGTCCAGCCAATAGCGCGCCTTTTTGGAATATCCGCAGGCTATGCCGGTTATAAGCCCCAGCGTAACGCCTATGGAATAGCCTATGAAAAGCAGCTTCAATGTATTGAGCGTGCAGTCCGCAAGCATTTTATAGTCAACGAGGAATGCGTTGATTATATAGTTCATGCAGGGCACGAACGGCTGCGTAAGCGTGCCGGTTTTCAGCGTAAGGTAATCATATACGGCTAAAAATATGAACAGCGCGGCATAGCGCGGCGCCCTGTAGCGCAGCCTTTCATAGAACTGCTTTTCGCCCCGCGCCCGCCTTATGAGGGACACTATGAAGCACACAAGATAGATGCACATGGCCGCGCCAAGCACCCAAACATAGCTCCACGGCTTTGAATTGCGGCTGTTGTTCGGCAGTATCACGTATTCCGCCATGGCTATGCACCCGCACAGCAGCGGCAGTATCATTATTATTGCCTCCGCGGTTTTCTGCGCGGGAGTTTTTTCCTTTTCTTCCAGCTCCTTTAGCTGGCGACGGGTCAGGCCGCTGAGCAGCGCAACATCCGCGTTCCGCTCGTTTTTAACCTTACTTTCAGGCATTTATAGCCCACGCCCCCTTCTGTCGTAATCAAACATTTTAATTATATTGGCGGCGTTAGATTAGTCAAATTGGACTTATTGATTAAGAGAAAGTATTATTGATTGTGCCGATAAATAAAAAGTAATGCCTACAAAACGCAAGGTAATGAAGTAAGGTGCAGTAAAAAAAGCACCCAGCCGATGCTGAGTGCTTTATGTGGTAGCGGCGATTGGACTCGAACCAATGACACTCCGGGTATGAACCGAATGCTCTAGCCAACTGAGCTACGCCGCCGTATTCAGTTGCGTCCGCCGCAACGGACAAGGGATAGTATACTTGTTTGGCGGGCGAAAGTCAATAGGGAACAACAAATTTTTTTGCCCCGCCGCAAAATTTGTCCCATCAAGCCAAAACAAAACTCTTGCATTTCGCGCGGATATGTTGTAGAATATTTTGTGCCATGGGGATATAGCTAAGTTGGTATAGCGCGGCGTTCGCAATGCTGAGGCCAGGGGTTCGAGTCCCCTTATCTCCACCAAAACAATATAATCCGAACCTTTTACCAATTGGTCAGGGGTTCGGATTTCTTGTTTTTATCAAGGACATTGAAGTTTAGTTTCGGGATAGAATAACATCAAATTCAGGAGGATATACCCATGAAAAAGCTCATAAGCTGTGCGTTCAATATGGATACCGCCTGCGTGGAGCTTCACTTCACGGATGGGAGTATTTACTCCATAAATTGCACCGCCGTGGAGAACGAGGCGGCGGACAACCGCTTCCAGCGCTCTGAGCTGGACTACCTCATCTACAACGACCCGATGGCCTATGCAGACCTCGTTCTGAATGGCGACGTTGAGGCGTATCTGAACGCTGTCACAGAATACCAGACCTACGAAAAATGAATATGAAAAGGGAGTGCGCCGAGCGCACTCCCTTACTTTTTCATGCCGTCTTTCTGTCTTGTTCTCTTGTGTCTTCAGCGTCTTTCTTCTCGTTCCACGTCGCCAGCTCCGCCTGCCCTTCGCCGCTTTCATAATACGCTTGGATCATGGGCAACAGGCAGCGGGCGATGCGTTCAATGGCGTAATCCGGGATATCCATGCCACTGTTTTTCCGACCGCTGAATGTTGACATCGGTTCGCTTCTTCTCCTTTCCGAGCATGATCGCTCTCTTTTGAAATGAAAAGCAGACACGCTGTCAAGCAAGGCTTGCGGTGTCTGCATGGTGTCGTGTGTCTGAAATTATGGATTCATTATAGCAGCAATTTAGTTAAACGTCAACAGCTAAGGGAACGCGGTCAAGAGCCGATAAAAACCGAATACAGCCGACAGGGACGTTTCCAACAAGGAATGCTTCATCGGAACGGTTTCTGTTTGAAAATCCTCAATTTCCCCAAGTCAAGAGCCAGAAAAATCGAGCGAAAAACGGCACGCTCGCGGGAACAGAGCCGGAGAGATAGCAAAACAGGCTGCGCCCGTCAATGGTCGAGATGAACGCTTCGCGCCATTGACAGCCGCCGCCCGTTTTGCTTTTCGGCAGACAAGGCGGGCAAGCACAGCCTGTGCCTGCCCGCCTGCATGGATTCTGAGATTTCGCTTACGGCTTGATGAGAATGGCGCTCACATCCGCCATGCTTTCGCCGAGCGTGAACGTGACGGCCTTGCCGTTGTGGGTGAGCCGGTAGGCTTCGCCGCCCTCGCCCTTGTCCAGCAAATCGGAGAGCAGGAACGCTGACGTTGCGCCCTTGGTGACAAAGACGATCTTCTCCACGCCCTGCGCCTTGAGAGTGCGGATGCCGCTGAGTCTGCCCGTGAGAATGGCGAGGTCCTCGTCAACGGTGACGGTCAGCACGCCGCCCTTTTGCTCGGCCGTGTAGGCAATGTCCCTGCCGTCCTTATCGGTCACGCGGTAGAGGGGAGGAGCTATTAACCGGCTTCCCTCATCCGGCATGGTGTGGGTCTCCCCGCACTGGTCATACCGCACGCACTTTGCCGTCTTGGTGCCGTCGTGCGCATAGGTCGCATCGTTGTTGGAAACATAGTCCTCAAAGAGATGCCCGAGCTTGCTGTCCGTGTCCGTTACCGTGTCTGTTGCCATACAGCCGCCCGTGCCGTAGCGCACGCACCTTGCCGTCTTTGTTCCGTCCTGCTCGCAGGTCGCATCGTTGTTGGAAACATAGTCCTCAAATAGATGCCCGAGCTTGCTGCCCGTGTCCGTTACCGTGTCCGTTTCCGTGCAGCCGC
>ERZ827520.131-NODE-131-length-124277-cov-11.869129_pt1 | contig 124277 bp, 90 predicted proteins | sample MGYA00519581_ERZ827520 | MGnify/ENA primary metagenome ERZ827520 (study PRJEB31778, sample SAMEA3449339) | human gut metagenome | biome: human gut; feature: human-associated habitat; material: faeces | place: United Kingdom | collected 2010/2012 ... | reverse complement strand
TTTCGTCGATCAGGTAAATCCGACCGTTTTTCTTTCCGAATTCATATTTGGTATCTACCAAAATCAATCCTTTCTCGGCTGCAATTTCTGTCCCGCGTTGGAATAAGGCATAGGTGTATTTTTCCATCAGCTCGTAATCTTCGCGGCTAACTAAGCCTTGAGCGATGATTTCTTCTTTGGAAATATTTTCGTCATGACCTTCATCGGCTTTTGTCGTGGGAGTGATCAGAGGAGAGTCGAATTTCTGATTTTCTCTCATTCCTTCGGGTAAGGGCAGACCGCAAAGGGTACGTTCTCCGGATTTATAAGCCCGCCAGGAACTTCCGGTCAGGTAACCCCGGATCACCATTTCTACTTTGAACGGTTCGCATTTATGTCCGACGGTAACCATCGGATCCGGTGTGGCTATTTTCCAGTTCGGAACGATATCTGCGGTTGCATCCAGGAATTTAGATGCGATTTGATTCAATACCTGCCCTTTGTAAGGCACTCCTTCCGGCAATATGACGTCGAAGGCCGAAATTCGGTCTGAAACCACCATGACCAGATATTCATCATTGATATCATATACGTCACGCACTTTCCCTTTGTACACACTTTTTTGTCCCGGGAAACAGAAATCTGTTTTTACAATAGCATCCATAGAAATTATATTAAAAATTTAATCTATTTATTCTTCATTCTTTCCTTGCCGTTCTTCCTGCTCTTCATTGTAAGCTTTTACAATATCCTTCACCAGCCGGTGACGTACGATATCGTCGGAATTAAATTCCACGAAAGCGATGCCCTTGATGTCTTTCAGGATTTTGAAAGCATGAATGAGGCCCGAATCTCCACGCCGGGGTAAGTCGATCTGACTCATATCACCGGTGATTACAAATTTTGCACTGATCCCCATTCGGGTTAAAAACATTTTCAACTGATTGCGGGTCGTATTCTGGGCTTCGTCGAGGATTACGAAAGAGTCGTTTAACGTGCGTCCTCTCATATAAGCCAGCGGAGCTATTTGGATAATTTCGGATTCCAGATATTCTTCCAGCTTTTTGGGCGGAATCATGTCCGACAGGGCGTCGTATAGAGGCTGAAGATAAGGATCTACCTTTTCTTTCATATCTCCGGGCAGGAATCCCAGGTTTTCACCGGCCTCGACAGCCGGACGGCTTAACACGATCCGTTTCACTTCACGATTACGCAAAGCCCTTACAGCCAGGGCGATCGCTGTATAGGTTTTACCCGAACCGGCAGGACCGGTAGCGAACAATAAATCATTGGTTCTGGCCAGTTCTACCAGTTTACGCTGATTGGAGGTACGGGCACGGATCGCTTTACCGGCATTCCCGTATAAAATCACCGATTCGGTATCTTCCGGATCGGCGACAACATGATCTTCCAGGATGATCCGTTTCAGATTCGCTACCGTGAGCATATTATAACGGTGGTAGTGCTCGAGTAAAGCAATGATTTTAGTATTTAAAATTTCTATATCGTTGATTTCTCCCTGGATAATAATTTCATCTCCCCGGGCTGTGATCTTCAGTTTGGGAAAATACTCTTTTAATAGATTGAATTTTGAATTGTTAACTCCATAGAAATCAATGGGATCTATATTCCCTATACTTATTCTTTTCTCAATCATGCAATCTTCAATAAATATAACAAAGGTACTACCTTTTTTATGATATGTGAGGGCAGATACCGATTTTTTTTAATCACAAAAATACGTTATTTTTGCAGCCACGAATTGGTGAGAAATGCATGAGGCTGTCGGGTAAGCTGTCCCGGAAGGAGGTAGAGATAACCTCTTTGACTAGTTATTTATGGAAGATCTGGAAAAGAAAAAAGAGGCTTTTGCCGAATTACTGGAAGTGATCGCAACACTTCGCGTCGAGTGTCCCTGGGATAGAAAACAGACGATGGAATCGTTGAGGGCTTTGTCGATCGAAGAGGTGTATGAACTGGGAGATGCTATTCTGACAGGAGACATGGCCGAAGTGAAGAAAGAATTGGGGGATTTGTTGATGCATATCGTATTTTATGCCCAGATAGGCAGTGAAAAAGGAGCTTTCGACATCACCGATGTGCTGAATAGTATCTGTGAGAAATTGAAATACCGGCATCCTCATATTTATGGCGGGGTGAAAGTGGATAGTGCTGAAGAGGTATTGCAAAATTGGGAGCAGTTGAAATTGAAGGAAAAAGGGCGGAAACACCGGGTATTGGAAGGGGTTCCCGTGTCATTGCCGGCTTTGGTAAAGGCTTATCGTATACAGGACAAAGCGCGGGGAGCCGGGTTCGACTGGAAACAAAAGGAGGAGGTATGGACCAAAGTAAAAGAGGAACTGCAAGAGTTCGAGACAGAAATAGCGAAAGCCGACCAGGAAAAGATGGAGCAGGAATTCGGGGATTTTTTGTTTTCGGTCATCAATGCAGCCCGCTTATACGGTATTAATCCCGAGAATGCATTGGAAAAGACAAACCGGAAATTTATCAGCCGTTTCGGTTATGTGGAAGATAAAGCGAAAGAGACAGGGAAAAATTTATCGGATATGAGCCTGGAAGAGATGGAGGTTTATTGGCAGGAAGCAAAAGGGAGAGAACAGAAATAGGGGGTAAAAGATGGATTTGACAGGGAAATGGAGATATATCGAGAATTACGGCTACGGTGTCGCTGAAGGTGAGCTTTACCTGAAACAGAAAGGACAAATGCTGGCCGGCAGGATTGTGTTTACGGATAAAGTCGAAGGAGAGAGTTCTTATATGATACAGGAATTTTTAAAAGGAGAACTGGAAGGACGTAAAGTGCGGCTGGAAGCCGTCGAGTTCGACATCATTCATTCGGAGTTTCCGATTACCTATCAGCTGGATCATTGGTTCGGGTTATTGGTCGATGATAATACGATTAAAGGAGTAAGTAAAGACGGACAAGGGGTGGAAGGATATTTTGAGTTTGAAAAAGTAGCTACTAGTTTGCCCATGGAAATTTGAAATGCCTGTCATACCGGTATACAAAATTCAGGAAAGTTGACGAAAGTCAGCTTTTTTTTTATTCTTTTCTTTTAAATTGCCCATGCTATTAATCTAAAACCAGTTATTATGTCAAAAATTAAAAAACATCCGGTGTTGGAAGTCCCGGTGAGGGATAAAGTCATCTTTAAATATAACGGGCAGGAGGTAGAAGGAGAGAAGGGATATACGATAGCTGCGGCATTGCATCGGGCAGGCTTTCCGGTGCATAGTCATAGTCTGGACGGGCGGGAACGTTCGCTGGAATGCGGTATCGGTAAATGTGGGGCTTGTGAAATGTTGGTGGATGGAAAAATCCGGCGGATTTGTATTACGAAAGTGGATGGAGTGAAGGAAGTGCGGGAAGTGACCGAAGATTTTATGGCCAGAAAGGTAAAACAACCGGTAGCCGATAAAAAGAAAATTTTGCGTACGACGGTGGTGATTATCGGGGCTGGACCTGCAGGACTTGCTGTTCGGGAAGAATTCAATAAATATGGTGTAGATAATATCGTCATCGATAATAACGATAAGACAGGAGGACAATTTACTATGCAAACCCATCAGTTTTTCTTTTTCGAAAAAGAAAAACGTTTTGGTGGGATGCGTGGATTCGATATAGCCAGGACATTGGCCGGAGAAAATACCGACGGTATTTATCTGAATTCTACGGTTTGGGATTTGCTCGAAGGGAAAAGGGTGGCCGTGAAAAATATACAGACCGAGGAGATATTTTTTGTTGATGCGGATTACCTGGTTGTTGCAACAGGTGCCGTGCCGTTTATGCCGGCTTTCGAGAACGATGACCTGCCGGGGGTATATACTGCCGCTGTCGTGCAGAAAATGATGAACAGCGAGTTGACCTTATTGGGTAAAAACGTCCTGACGATCGGTGCCGGTAATATCGGTTACCTGACCTCTTACCAGCTGATGCAGGCCGGAGTGCGTGTCAAGGCTATTCTGGAAGCGATGCCCCGGGAAGGGGGATTCCCGGTTCAGGCCAACCGGGTTAGGCGTTTGGCTATTCCGATTCTGACTTCGCATATGCTGTTGAAGGCAATCCCGAATAAAGAACATAATGGTATCGTCGGTGCGGTGATCGCCCGGTGTGAAAACTTCCGTCCGGTTCCGGGTACGGAAAAGGTGATCGAAGGAATCGATGTTATCAATATTTGTACCGGATTGATCCCGGATAATCAGTTGCTCACCAAAGGAAAAGAGGTGTTCGGCGGACGTTGTTTTGCTGCCGGGGATGCGATCCGGATCGGTGAAGGGACCAGTGCGGTACTGAAAGGACGGCATACGGCGATGCAGATTATGATGGAACTAGGTGTACGGCTGGATTATGACGATTACCTTTTGTTGTCCAAAGAATACATCGATTCGCAGCAACATCCGGTGAAAGTATTGGAAGAACCCCGTTTGCCGGAAGAATCCAGACGGCTGGCCCGGGGATTCGTACAGGCGGATTGCCTGTATGGCTTTGCTTGTAACCCGTGTTCCTTTGCCTGTCCGCATGGTGCGATTACCAAAACTTCGACTTCCACGGTGCCGGTAATCGATTACGATAAGTGTATCGGTTGTATGGAATGCGTTTATCAGTGTCCCGGACTGGCTATTTTCGGTTATGATCTACGGAAAGACAATCTTTTCTTACCGATTGAATATGAAGCATATGAAGGGGCGGAAGTCTATCTGGTGAACAATAACGGGGAGATACTGGGAGAAGGAAAGATCGAAAAGATTCTGCATAAACCGAATAAAACGAATGTAGCCCGGGTAAAATCCCTGACAATACAAGGGGATGCCCTGACGCGGGTCAGGGGATTCGTTGTGAAAGACAATTACCCGGAACCTTTGCAGCCGAAACCTTTGTTGGAAGATACAGCAGGGCCCACCTATATTTGCCATTGTGATGATGTAAAACTGGAAGAAGTATTGCAAGTGATCGGGGACCGGACCTTTATTTCGATAGATGAAATCAAACATACGACCCACCTGGGCATGGGGCCCTGCCGTGGTAAACGGTGTATTCCCCGTTTGCGGACAGCGCTTCGCAGCAGAGGAATCGAATTGGTCGGAGATGCCACTCCCCGGGCTCCGTTGTCGAATCAATTGACCTTGGGTGAGATCGCACCTGCTAAAAAAGGAGATACTTATCTGGTAGCCAATCGGGATACCTTCAAGAAGATAGAAGTCAGTGCTTTGATTGCCGGAGGAGGTATTGCCGGAAGCTCGTTGTTCCGTTATATGGCAGAGGCAGGTATGAATCCGATATTGGTGAATGCCGACCGGGGATCGTCGTGGAGAAATATCGGCGGCGGACGTACGGCCTTCTCTTTACCCGAACTGGCAGAAATAGCGGCTCAGAATCATCATATTTTTAAAGAATTACAATATCTGTCCAATATCGATTACAAACCTATCCGGTACATCAGTTTTGCGCACGATGAGGAGACTTATAAAGCACTGGAAGCCAGCAAAGCCTGGTCGAAAGCGGAAATGATCGCTCCGAAGCAGTTCCGGGAAGAGATTTCTCCATATTTTAATGCTAATCCTAAAAAATATATTTCGGCCTTGGTATCGGAGGATTGCTGGCAGGCGACTCCCGGAAAAGTAGTAGACCTGGTACGTAATCTGGGAATAGCTGCCGGAGGGACGGTCATGGAGGATTGCCGGGTGCTCGAAGCTTGCCGGGAGGGGAAATATACCAGTGTTTTGGTACAGACCCACGATAAAAAATATGTGGAGTATCGTACCGAACATTTTGTAAATGCTTTGGGGAGCGGAGCCGGTAAATTGTGCGATAGTATGGGAATAGATGCCGGATTGTATCCTGTACGCCATCAGGCTTTCATTACCCGCCGTTTACCGATGTTAGGTAAACATGGGACGAATCTGGATATGTTGATCGACCGGCAGGATTACAAAGGTTTTTCTGCGGTTTATGGTCAACAGATTGCCTATACCGGCCAGATTATCGGTTGTGCTTCGCCGAAACTCGACGCTATGCGTATCGATAAGAATCTGAAAGTAAATACAAAAGCTTTTTTGGAAATCGTCAGCGAGATGTTCTCCGAATGGATTCCCGATTTGGCCGGCGTAGGAATACAAGCGGTATGGGCCGGATATTACACCGAACCCCGTTATATTGTCGATCCTGAATTGGGACTGTTCGTCGGAATGCGTGGACACGGATTCATGCTTTCGCAGTATATTGCCCGGATGTATGTCGACAAATTGCTGGGACGTCCTGTTCCGGAATATTTTGAAAAATTGAAACTGAACGGGCCCGGATTATCCGAAAAGGCGTTTAAATAAAAAGTTTGTAAGGTCTGTAAAGTTCATAAACCCTGCGGGCGCTTTTTTATGGTCACTGCAACGGCCGATCAGGCCTGAGCCTTCTCCGGAAAGGTGCCTGTAGGGATTTTCTGTTTGTCACTCCTCTCGCTCGGTTTGTGTTACCGTCGGGTGTTTTTTTACGTATGTTCTGCTCGTATATACGGTAAATATATCGGAGAGCTGCGGATTAACATTCCGGGGATTTAAATTATTCTGAGTTTTATTCTTTATATTTGCCGCAGGTAGCAGGAGTAAAACGTTCAATTAATTTAGCCATGGTTGAAATAGGAAGATTTAATACTTTGACGGTAGTTAAAATCGTCGATTTTGGAGTTTATTTGGATGGGGGAGAACGCGGTGAGATCCTCATGCCGAAAGAATATGTCCCGGCCAATTGTTTCCCGGACGATGAAGTGAAGGCTTTTGTTTATTTCGATTCGGAGGACCGGATTGTTGCAACGACGGAACATCCCCATGTAATGGTCGGCGAATTTGCATTCCTGAAAGTGGTAGCTCTTAGTCCTGTCGGGGCTTTTCTGGATTGGGGATTGCGGAAGGACCTGCTGGTGCCTTTCCGGGAGCAGCGCGATCCGATGATAGAAGGGAAATCCTATTTGGTGTATGCTTATCTGGATAAAGCGTCCGACCGGATTGTCGCTTCGACGAAGATCGATAAGTACCTGGATCAGGTATTCCCGGAATACGAACCCCACGAGGAAGTAGAAGTGTTGATCGCCCGGAAGTCGGATCTGGGATACAATGTGATTGTGAATAATATGCATTGGGGATTGATCTATAATAATGAAATTTTTCAGCCGCTGAAGATCGGCCAAAAAATGAAAGGATATATTAAGGAAGTGCGGGAAGACGAAAAAATCGATGTAACCTTGCAGCTGCCCGGATATGCAAAAATAGAAGGTTTGGCCGGTATGGTGCTTGAAAAATTGAAAGATTACGGTGGCATTCTGGACCTCTCGGATAAAAGTGAGCCGGAGGAAATCTACAAGGTCTTCGGATGTAGTAAGAAAAATTATAAAAAGGCTTTGGGGACTTTACTGAAACAAAGACTGATCGAGATCGGTGATTCCGAAGTCCGGCTGAAAACAGAAGATTAAATTCGAAGCTTATACGGACATTGTTTTGGGGTATGGCCGGAATGATAGTTTGGGGGGATGCCGTATCTCCCGGCCAGAGGAAAAGGAGGAGCTGTGCTGGTGAAATGTAAATTGAAAAATGATTTTTAATGGGAACTGAATTGAATGCTAAACCACATTATTTAATTCTGGATGGTTTAAGAGGTATTGCTGCTATTCTGGTTGTATTTTTTCATTTGTTCGAAGCTCATTCGTCCGGCCACCTGGATCAGGTGATCAATCATGGTTATTTGGCCGTTGATTTTTTCTTTGTGCTTTCGGGGTTTGTGGTCGGTTATGCTTACGACGATCGTTGGAATAAGATGACTATCGGTGCCTTTTTTAAGCGTCGTCTGATCCGGTTGCAGCCGATGGTGGTGATGGGGATGTTTATCGGAGCTGTATTTTTCTTTTTCGGGAGCGACGCTATGTTTCCGGAGATCGGCCGGGTTTCGGTTTGGCAGGTGATGTTGTTGTTTGTCATCGGTTCCACCCTGCTTCCTGTTCCACCCTCTATGGATATCCGCGGATGGGGGAAATGCATCCGTTGAACGGACCTGCCTGGTCACTTTTCTTCGAATATATGGCCAATATTCTCTATGCCTTGGTGATCCGGAGGTTTTCGAAGTTTTTGCTGACCTTGCTGGTGATCGTGGCTGGCGGTGCTTTGATACACTATGCCGTGACAAGTCCGAACGGTTGTCTGGCCGGAGGATGGAAACTGGACGGTCCGCAACTGAGGCTCGGGTTTACCCGTCTGATGTATCCGTTTTTCGTCGGGTTGTTATTATCCCGGACCGGTTTCCTGATCCGGACAAAATATGCTTTTGAAAAGTGTAGCGTATTGCTTTTCATCGTTCTGGCTATGCCTCGTTTAGGAGGAGAAAACCATTATTGGTTGAATGGATTGTATGAAGCTCTGTGTGTGATCGTTGTCTTCCCTTGGATCGTAGCGCTCGGAGCAGGCGGAAAGTTATCCGGGAGTCTGTTTTCGAAAGGTTGTGATTTTATGGGAAAGATTTCTTATCCGCTTTATATCGTTCACTATCCGGTTATCTATTTGTATTGGAGTTGGGTTACACCGAGACATTTGCCCTGGACATCGGTATGGCCTTCTACTATTTTGATTGCAGCGTTTTGTGTGATGATGGCTTATGCCTGTCTGAAATTGTATGACGAACCCGTAAGAGCGTGGTTGAAAAAGAAAATGGAAATCTGAACAAAGATTGTCCGAAAGTGGGAAATCTCACTTCGGGACAATCTCTGGAGTGGTTGTTCAGTCGATAAGTTCGACATCTAATGCCGGAGGCAGGTTTTGCTTTCCTTTTTTCTCCGGAAGCTCCTCCTGAATTTCCGGGATGTCTGTATTTTCTTCGGTTGCGACTTCTTGATCTTCCGGTTTGAGCTCGGGCAGATGCTCCAGCTCGTAGTCGAAGGCGGTGATTTCGGGGTAGTCGAGTTTGCCGATGAGGGTCATGATATCCCCGGTGGTATCTTCGGTTGTTTTTTTATCTTCGATCTCTGACGCCGCTTGTTCGGGCGTTTCTGTGAGATTGACCGTTTCTGAGGTTACTTCGACAATCGTAGCTGTTTCTGGCTCACTATTTACCGCAGTTGTATCTTCAGGTACCTCCTCCGTATTGGGGGGGGCAATCGTTCCGGCTTCAGAAGAGGGACCGGGGATAATTTCTTCTATCGGGGGTAAGGGAAGCACTTCCTCTGTACATTCGCAAGCCTTGGCCGGAGTCTTTTCGTAAAGTTCTCCGTGTTCACAACAGAATACCCGCCCCGGGAATTTTTCGATCAGGTCGTATTGGTGGGTAGCTATGATAATCGTTTTACCGGTGTCACAGATTTCTTTTAATAATTCCACCAACTGATAGGAGGTTTCCGGGTCGATGTTACCCGTCGGTTCGTCTGCCAGGATCAGGGGAGGGGCATTCAATAAAGCCCGGGCCAGTACGATACGTTGCTGTTCTCCGCCGGATAGCTGATGGGGCATCTTGGCTTGTTTGTCACTCATACCGACTTTCGTGAGTACGGTTTCAATCCGTTCCCTGATGGCTTTTTTATTTTTCCAGCCGGTAGCTTTCAAGACGAATTCCAGATTTTCATATACATTCCGGTCGATCAATAATTTGAAATCCTGAAAGACAATACCGCATTTCCGGCGTAGCAAGGGGATCTGTGATTTTTTGATTTTTTTTAATTGAAAACCGGCCACTTCAGCTTTCCCATATTCCAATGGCAATTCTGCATATAAAGTTTTCAGGAAGGAACTTTTCCCACTGCCTACTTTACCGATCAAATAGACAAATTCACCGCTTGCGATATCGATATTGACATTTTTGAGTATGGTGTTTTTTTGTTGGCGGATTACTCCCCCCTCCATTTTAATAATACTTTCTGCCATCTTACTGAAATACTAGGTTCAAATTTGAATATGTGTTCTAAGCCCTACTCCGTTTTTAAGTTCTTTAATCCTGCAATAGTCGCTTCCGGATCTTCGGATTTGAATACAAAACTTCCGGCAACTAACGCATCTGCCCCGGCAGTAACCAATTCCCGTCCGGTTTCGAAATTTACTCCTCCGTCGATTTCGATCAGGGTATGGCTATGGGTAGCCTGGATGAGTGCCTTGAGCTTTTTCACCTTTTCGAGCGAATGTTCGATAAATGATTGCCCTCCGAAACCGGGATTCACGCTCATGATCAGCACCACATCGATATCCTGTATAATGTCTTCGAGCAGGCTGACAGGAGTGTGGGGATTTAAAGCGACTCCGGCTTTCATACCCGAAGCTTTGATTTGTTGGAGCGTACGGTGCAAATGGGTAGACGCTTCCAGGTGAACGGTCAGGATGTCGGCTCCGGCTTTGTGAAATGCTTCGATATATCTTTCGGGTTGTACGATCATCAAATGAACATCGAGCGGTTTACGGGCTATTTTCTTGATTTGAGATACAACAGGTAAACCATAGGATATATTGGGCACGAATACGCCGTCCATGATGTCGAGATGAATCCAGTCGGCTTTACTCCGATCGACCATTTCCACGTCTTTGCCCAGGTTCATAAAATCGGCGGCTAAAAGCGAAGGAGAAACTATTACGCTCATATGCTTTGTTTTTTATGATTTATTTTATTCGGCCTTCTGATTTTCGTCTTCGTACCAACTTGCATACATCGAGTAAGCATTCACAATTCTTTCAACTTCTCCTTTCAATAACTCTTCCCCCAATTGTTTCATTTTTTTGGCCGGTGTCCCGGCATATACCCAGCCTGATTCCACTACAGTACCTTTAGTGACTACACTGCCTGCCGCTACGATCGTATTGCTTTCAACCACAGCATCGTCGAGCACGATGGCCCCCATGCCGATCAGGACATTGTCTTTGATCGTACACCCGTGAATGACGGCATTATGTGCGATAGAGACATTATTTCCGATGTTTGTCGGCGATTTTTTATAAGTGGCGTGGATGGTGGCATTGTCTTGTATATTGACTTTATTACCGATCCGGATGGAGTGTACATCGCCGCGTAGCACAGCGCCGAACCAGATACTGCAATCGTCTCCCATTTCCACATCACCGATAATAGCTGCATTATCGGCTAAAAAACAGTTTTTCCCGAATTTAGGGGTATGTCCGTTTAATTTCTTTATAATAGCCATATTGTAAATAAAATTATTTTAAAATTAAAATGTAACTTTTTAAACCGTTACGGGCTTCGAAGTTACGAATAATGAGGAAAACGGCAATAAAATATGCTAATTTTCAGTTTTTCAATTTCAATTTTCGATTATTTAATGAATCGGGCGAAACTGACTGTATCGATTGGGCGTACAAGAGGGTGTAATCAGAAAAATAATTGAATATTGAAAGGAGGAAAGCAATGAATATGGTAAGAAGAAATAGTGAGATCAAACCGTTTTATTCTAATTTTCTGGATGATTTTTTGAATACCGGATTATCCGCTTTTGAAGACAGAAGAGGTGTTCCGGCATTGAATGTCAAAGAAGATGAAAAGGAACTCGCCTTGGAACTGAGAGTTCCGGGAATGAAAAAAGAAGATATCCATCTGGATTATAAAGATGGAATCTTAACGATATCCGGTGAGAAAAATGAAGAAAAAGAGGAGAAGGACAGAGATAAATATCTGAGAAGGGAGTTTACTTCTTATTCTTTCCATCGGAGTTTCGAACTACCTGAAGAGAGATATGATGTTGCAAAGGCGCAGGCTGCCTATAAAGACGGTATCCTGGAAGTGACTTTGCCGAAAAAGGAGCAGAAAGATAAAGTGAGCAGACAAATTGAGGTGAAGTAGGTAGTTTGATTTTAGTGGTCAGCCGGTCCTTACGAGGATCGGCTGATTTTTGCTTCTTGATAATCAGAGAAATAAAAAAATAGTTGATTTTTTTTGTCAAAATATTTGGAGAAATATATAAAATCCACTTATCTTTGCACCGTCAAAACGAAACAGTTGTTTGAAATTATGCGAAAATAGCTCAGTTGGTAGAGCACGACCTTGCCAAGGTCGGGGTCGCGGGTTCGAGTCCCGTTTTTCGCTCATCTGATGAGAGCCGGATATGTTCCGGCTTTTTTTATTTCCTTTCGAGGGATTAGGCATAACAATAACACATTTTGGGCACACTATCTTATCTTTGTTAGCTGACTATGAATATGATGAAACAAAAAACAAATTTTGCCGGATTAGTAAAACGAGTGACCTGCTTAATTTGCGGGATCTGTTTTTGTTTCGGTATCTATGCTCAGCAACAGAAACCCTTTGTGATACCTGAGCTGAAGGAGTGGAAAGGAGCAACAGGCTTCTTTATGCCAAAGCAGTCTGTGCGCATCATTTATGGTGCTCCTGGGTTGCAGAAGATTGCCCGACAATTTGCTGCCGACTATAAGGCATTGTTCGGAGTACTTCCGGAAATCGCCGAGGGAAAGCCTTGTAAAGGCGATTTTTTCTTCACAATAAAGCGAGATAAAAAGTTGGAGAAAGAGGGGTATGACATTGTTATCGGTGATTATGTAAAAGTTTCTGCGAATGAACCTGTCGGAGTGTATTGGGCTACCCGCACTTTATTGCAGATGGGAGAACAATACAAGAACGGAAACTTGCCGAAAGGGCATATCCGGGACTGGCCGGATTACGGTATACGCGGACTATTGATAGACTGCGGGCGAAAGTTTATTCCTATGAATTATCTACGTGACCTTGCGTGTATAATGTCATATTACAAAATGAACTTCATGCATGTGGTATTGAACAACAACGGTTTCAAAGCCTATTTCAACGACGATTGGAATCAGACCTATGCAGCCTTCAGACTGGAATGTGAAACATATCCCGGACTGACAGCCCGCGATGGTTACTATACTAAAAAAGAATTCGTCCATTTTCAGGAGGAAGCCGCAGAACGTTTTGTCGAGATCATTCCCGAAATCGACGTTCCTGCCCATTCGCTTGCCTTCAGTCATTACAAACCGGAATTAGGCAGCAAGGAATATGGCATGGATCATTTGAATTTGTCTCATCCCGAAGTCTATTCATTTGTTGATGCACTCTTCAAAGAATATCTTGATGGAGAGAACCCTGTATTCCGGGGACCTAGAGTGCATATTGGCACCGACGAATATTCAAATAAAAAGAAAGAAGTTGTGGAACAGTTCCGGGCATTCACCGATCATTACATTAAATTCGTAGAAGGTTTTGGAAAACAAGCATGTGTATGGGGAGCACTCACACATGCCGCAGGAGAAACACCTGTTAAATCAGATAATGTCATTATGTATGCTTGGTACAATGGTTTTGCCAATCCGAAAGATATGGTGCAACAAGGATATAATTTGATTAGTATTCCGGATGGTCTGACTTACATCGTACCGCTTGCAGGTTATTATTGGGACTATCTGAACACAGAACGGTTGTATAAGCAATGGACTCCGGCACATGTAGCCGATGTTGTATTTGAGGAGAAAGATCCGGCAATTATTGGCGGTATGTTTGCTGTATGGAATGACATAGTTGGTAACGGGATTTCTGTGAAAGACATCCATCACCGTATTTTCCCGGCTTTGCAGACTATTGCGGTGAAAACATGGAACATTGCTCCTGCATTTTCTTATACAGAATTTGAAACAAAACGGCAAAAACTGAGTGAGGCTCCGGATGTGAATCAATTGGGCAGGATCGGTGATGATGAAAACAGTCTTGTGTATGAGACTTCATCAATTACTCCCGGATCCGAGTTGCCGTATACCGAAATCGGATATGACTATACAATCACGTTTGATATGGAAGCTGCCAATGAAAATTATGGCACCGAATTATTTCGTTCCCCTAATGCTGTATTTTATCTTGCCGATCCTGTGAAAGGTATGTTCGGCTTCTCCCGGGATGGCTATATGAACACTTTTGCTTTCCGGCCTTATCCGGGAGAAAAGATTTCTGTAAAAATCACAGGGGATGCTCTCTCCACTTCATTGTTCATAAACGGACAACTTATCGAACGAATGGGAATTGAAAAACGATATCTGAACGAAGCCGAAAAGCAGAATAATTTTATCCGTACATTAGTATTTCCGCTTAAAAATGCCGGAAATTTCAAATCTAAGATTACTAATCTGAAAGTGTATAATCGGTTATGTTCCCATGGAACCAGGGCGAAGACGGACCGACACTGAAATATGCCGAAAATACCATTTACTGCATTAGCAACACCGGGAAAAATAGGTAAGTATAGCGTACAATCCCTGGCCACCGATTTCTCTAAAGCAAGTCATTATGCTTTTTCATCCGAAAGAACGCTTGTTTTTTACAGTGTCGGCAGCAGGTTATATGCCTATGATTATAATCCCGGACATGAACGTGTACAGGATTTAGGTGATTGGGGCGGAGAAATTACCATGCTCAAATTTAATATTCAAGGATGTTATGAAGAGTCTGTTAGGCCGTGGACAGCCCATAAAGAAACAATCAATGACTTGTATATCGCGACTTATAATACCCCTGATGGCGGTCGGTTACGTAAGCTGACCGTCGGAATAAACCCGGATGTAATCGAGGTGACATCCGATCCGAAAGCCGATTGGACAGGCCTTGGCAAGATAGTGAATATGGATTGGCGGAATGATTAGAAAGTGGAATATTATCTTGGATTCCGGGACGGATCTTTTGTCCCGGAATCTGTTAAAAAAGAGGACCGAAGAAAAATATTCTGTATATCAAATTTATTACTACGTTTTCCGTTTTCCACTTTTTGTTGTAACTTTGTTTTCATATGATGTTGCGTCGATATGGAAACGAATCCCCAATTAGAGCTTGCTTTTAATTTTCTGGAATATACCGGTACCAGTATTTTTTTGACCGGTAAGGCCGGTACAGGAAAAACGACATTTTTACGGGAGTTGAAGCGACGTTCGCCTAAACGAATGATTGTTGTCGCTCCTACCGGTGTGGCAGCGATCAATGCCGGGGGAGTTACCATTCATTCATTTTTTCAATTGCCTTTCGGACCTTATGTTCCGGGTAGAACCGAAGAAAACCGCTCGGGTGAGAAACGGTTTAACCATAAATTCGGACGGGAAAAAATCAATATTATCCGGAGCATGGATTTGCTGGTCATCGATGAGATCAGTATGGTCAGGGCAGATTTGTTGGATGCGGTGAGTGATATGCTCTGCCGCTACAGAGACCGGAGCAAACCGTTCGGCGGGGTACAGTTGTTGATGATCGGCGATTTGCAGCAATTGGCACCTGTCGTGAAAGAAGAGGAATGGGGGATATTGAAGCATATTTATCCGTCTCCTTTCTTTTTTTGCAGCAAAGCATTGCAGACGGTCGCGTATCAGTGTATCGAATTGACTCACGTATACCGGCAGTCGGATTCGGTATTCATCCATTTACTCAATAAGATCCGGGATAACCAGGTGGATCTGGCTACCTTGAAGGCCTTGAACAGCAGATATATACCCGGATTCAATCCGGATGATTCCGAAGGATATATTACGCTGACAACTCATAATTACCAGGCTCAGCAGATCAATAACCGCAAACTGGATGCGCTTGAAGGAAGGGCTTATACCTATTCGGCGGAGGTGAAAGACGATTTTCCCGAATATGCTTTCCCGACAGATCAGCATTTGGTATTGAAAAAAGGGGCTCAGGTTATGTTTGTGAAGAATGATTCGTCGGCTGAGAAGCGGTATTATAACGGAAAAATCGGACGGATTACAGCGATCAGTGCCGACAATATCCTGGTGAGATGCGGGGACGAAAAGGACGCGATTACAGTAACCCGGGAAGAGTGGACCAATACCAAATACAGTATCGACGCTGAAACACAGGAAATTTCAGAGACTGTCGCAGGTAGTTTTAAACAATATCCCTTGAAAACGGCCTGGGCGATTACCATTCATAAGAGTCAGGGGTTGACTTTCGAAAAAGCTATTGTCAATGCGGGAGCTGCCTTTACGCATGGGCAGGTGTATGTCGCTTTGAGCCGGTGTAAAAGTCTGGAAGGGTTGGTTTTGGGAACACCTTTACGTCCCGAGGCTCTGATCAACGATCAGGTGGTGAAGCATTTTACGGATGAAGTTTCCCGGAATCAGCCCGGACCGATGCAGTTGGAAGATGCACGCAGGGCCTATTATTTACAGTTGTTGAAAGAACTGTTCGATTATAGTGGTGTACTTAAACGCCTGCAACATGTAGCTTGGGTATTCGGAGAACATTTGTGGAAATTATACCCCGAGTTAACCAAGCGTTGCCGGGAGGTCAGGGAGTTGTGTCATAGCGAATTGACGGAGGTGGGAGAAAAATTTCAGATGCAGCTGGAGCGTCTGATCGAAGGGGCTGCAAATTACGATACCGATCGGCAGGTCGGGGAAAGGATAGCTAAAGGAGTTGCTTACTTCAGCGAACAGACCGGCCGGCATATCGTAGCTTTCTTAGAGAGTGCACAACCCGAAATCGATAATAAAGACGTACGTAAAACAGTCGGGGAAGCTTTGGAAAAATTGAGGTTGGAAGTGGGGGTGAAGATAGAGACTCTGGAGGCTGTGAAAGAAGGGTTTGAAGTGAAGGCCTGTTTAATGGCGAAAGCGAAGGCTGTATTGGAAAAACCGAAACCCCGGGCCAGGAAGACCACCGAAAAACTGGAGGTCGGAGAAGATGTTTTGCATCCGAAATTATACAATGCCTTGCGTTTGTGGCGGAAGGAGGAAGCGATGCGTCTGGGATTGCCGGCCTATACCGTTTTGCAGCAGAAAGCTTTGCTGGGGGTGGCCAACACGCTGCCGACAACAGGGAAAGAATTACTGGCTATACCGGGGATCGGGAAAAAGGTCGCGGAACGTTATGGGGCTGCCTTGCTGGAAATGGTGGATCATTACCGGCTGAATATTTAAAGGATAGAAATTTGATATGTGGAAATAAATTTTCACATTTGTACTTCAATGAATTACTAAACTTATAAAAGAATAGATAATGGAAGATATTTATGTGCTGGGTGTGGATATCGGAGGGTCACACATTGCTTGTCAGCTTGTTAATTTGAGCGACTGTAGTTTGATCGAAAATACGTATGCCGAAGTTAAAGTGGCTGAAAATCAAAGTGCCGGTATTATTCTGGCAGCTTGGGAAAAAGCGTTGAAAGAGTGTATGGGTAAAGCGGCAGGTAAGATTATCCGTGGAATAGGAGTCGCTATGCCATCACCTTTCGATTTTGTGCAGGGGATCGCTATGGCCGATCACAAATTCGCTTCTCTGAAAGGACTGAATATCCGTCAGGAGTTGAGCCGTGTTACAGGCATCCTGCCTTCTTCTATTTTATTTACGAACGATGCCGCTGCTTTCGGTATGGGCGCCTGGAGATTGAACGGAAGCCGTGACCGCCATTTGATCGGAGTGACTTTGGGTACCGGTTTCGGAGCTTGTTTTATCGTAGACGGTTGTTATGCTACTTATGGCCCCGGAGTGCCTATCGGAGGAGAACTGTGGAATTATCCGTTCCGTGGGGTGATCGCTGAGGATTATGTTTCTACCCGCTGGTTCGAAAAGCGTTTTGCCGAATTGACCGGAGAGGCGATTCACGGGGTGAAAGGAATGATCGATTTATACCAGGCCGGTAAATATAAGACAGAGACCGAGCAGGTCTTCCGCGAATTTTCGAATTCTTTCGGAGAGATCATGGTGCCCTTTATGACCCGATTTAATGCCGATATGCTGGTGATCGGAGGAGGTATGGTACTTTCCGAACAGTATTTCCTGCCTTTGATCGGTCAATATATGAAAGCCAACGGGATCAATGCTTCTATCATGACGGTCGCCGATACAACGACTGCAATTATTGCGGGAGCTGCTGCTTTATGTGATTTGATATAAAAGAAATTGGATCAGATATTTAGGTATCGATTTAGCGATGGGCTGGAATAGAACCGGTTCATTAATAAATCGATACAAAATAACCGAAGAACTTTTATCCGGAGCTTTCCGTATACCGTGTGAGTTTAATTTTCAAATATTGAATTATGAATCACGGTATCAGTATTTTGTTTCGGGTAATTCCCGTTGTGATGGCATTTATTTGTTTTTTTCTCGGCGGGTTTATTTTTTTGTATGGAGACGATGGAGCCAGGCAGGTTGCCGGACCTGTTGTTTTTTTTCTGGGAGCTATTTGTCTGGCTTTGTTTGCGACTGCTGCAACTATTATCCGGCAATTGATCCATAAATTCCATACGGTTTTAAAATATATTATTCCCGGTTTCGGATATGTTGTAGCTTTCTTAACAATAGTATCGGGGATTTGGATTTTCGGTTTTGCTGAAAATTCCAATTTCATTGTTTCAGGCCATGTCGTGGCCGGAGTCGGTTTGATCACAGCTTGCGTTTCTACAGCAGCAACTTCTTCTACAAAATTTTATTTAATACCGGCCAATTCGGCTAATGCGACGAATGAAGTCAATAAAGAAGGTTTTTCTGCAATGACACAGAATGTACTGATCGGTTTGACTTTATTGTTTTCCTTGACCGCCTGGGTTTGGGCGATCGTGTTGTTATCCCGGATCGGTGAAGGGGCTTATTTTTTGGTAGCCGGTACTGTGATGGGAGGATTGGCTTGTATTTGTACCAGCCTGATTGCTTTGGTGGCCAGTATCGCCAAACAGATCCGGAATACTTATGGAGAAAGTGACCGTAAAAATTGGCCGAAATTGGTTTTGGTGATGGGAACGGTGGCTTTTATCTGGGGATTGGTCGTTATTCTTGCTATGGCCGGGAATGTGGCCAATACCACCGGTTTCATCATGATGGGCTTGGGATTGGTTTGTTTCAGCATCTCCAGTAAAGTAATTTTGTTGGCCAAAGTGTGGAAACAGAGTTTTGCTTTAGCCAGCCGGATTCCGTTGATTCCGGTACTGACTGCTTTGTTGTGTTTGTTTTTAGCTGCCTTTCTGTTTGAGGAAGGGTTGTATGACAATGCATTTTTTGTTCCGGCCCGGGTATTGGTCGGGTTAGGAGCGATCTGTTTTTGTTTATTCTCTATTGTGAGTATCCTGGAGAGCGGCACCTCTAAAAAATGAGAGTGGATGCAGGAGAATGAAAGATTTAATCCGTATCTTTGTAAAAAGATACGGATTTTTTATGGAGAATAAACCTTTAGCAGAGCGATTGAGGCCTAAGACGCTGGACGATTATATCGGTCAGCAACATTTGGTAGGAAAAGGGAAAGTGTTGCGTAAGATGATCGAATCCGGGGTGGTCTCTTCTTTTATTTTGTGGGGACCTCCGGGAGTCGGTAAAACGACCTTGGCCATGATCGTCGCCGAACAGCTGAAACGTCCGTTTTATGTCCTGAGTGCCGTTAGTTCGGGAGTAAAAGATGTGCGTGAAGTGATACAAAAAGCGGAAAGCCAGCGTTTTTTCAATACGCCTAATCCGATACTTTTTATCGATGAAATCCACCGGTTTTCCAAGGCACAGCAAGATTCTTTATTGGCCGCAGTCGAAAAGGGAACCGTTACCCTGATCGGGGCGACGACCGAGAATCCTTCGTTCGAGGTGATCTCGCCTTTATTGTCCCGTTGTCAGGTATATGTCCTGAAATCTCAGGAGAAAGCCGATCTGGAAGGCTTGATAGACCGTGCGGTTACGACAGATTTTTATCTGAAAGAAAAAAATATCGTCGTTAAGGAGAAAGAAGCCCTGATTTCCTTTAGTGGCGGGGATGCCCGTAAGTTGTTGAATATCCTTGAGCTGGTGGTGAATGCCCAGCCGGGACCGGAAATCCTCATCGATAACGATACGGTACGCAAAGAATTACAGGAAAATCCGTTGATGTACGATAAAGACGGGGAACAGCACTACGATATTATTTCTGCCATGATCAAGTCGATCCGGGGAAGTGATCCGAATGCGGCTTTGTATTATATGGCCCGGATGCTGGAAGGGGGAGAAGATCCTAAGTTTATCGCCCGGCGTTTGCTGATTTCCGCTTCTGAAGATATCGGATTGGCCAATCCGAATGCGATGTTGCTGGCCAATACCTGTTTCGATATTGTCCATAAAATCGGTATGCCCGAAGCCAGGATTCCCTTATCGGAATGTGTGATTTATTTAGCCACCTCTCCTAAAAGTAATTCGGCTTATATGGCGATCAATGAAGCGATGGCGACGGTGAGACAAACCGGAAACCTACCCGTTCCTTTGTATTTGCGGAATGCTCCGACCAAATTGATGAAAGAACTGAACTATGGGAAAGATTACAAATATGCTCATGATTATCCGGGTAATTTTGTAGAAATGGAGTTTATGCCGCAGGAACTGAAACAGCAGGTATTTTATAAACCTCAGCAAAATGCCGCTGAACTGAAACTATTGGAACGACTGAAAGCCTGGTGGAAGAAGAAATATTAACCTGAAATGGGTGTGTGGCCCTAAAATCCTATATATATGAAAATATTGAATGAAATGACTGGACAAGAGATGTTTTTTTTATTAGCCGGTCCTTGTGTCATCGAGGGCGAAGAAATGGCACTCAAGATTGCGGAACATGTTTCCGAGCTCACCGATAAATGGGGGATTCCTTATGTTTTCAAAGGATCTTTTAAAAAGGCCAACCGTTCCCGTTTGGATTCTTTTACAGGAATCGGGGATGAAAAGGCTTTAAAAATATTGGCGAAGATCCGGAAAGATTTTCAAATACCGGTGGTGACGGATATTCATAGTCCTGAAGATGCCGTTATGGCTGCGGAATATGTCGATATTCTCCAAATCCCGGCATTTCTCTGCCGGCAAACCGATTTACTGGTAGCGGCAGCGAAAACAGGCCGGATGGTGAATATTAAGAAAGGACAGTTTTTATCTCCCGATGCTATGCGTTTTGCTGTCGATAAGGTGCGTGAATCCGGAAACGAAAATGTGATGGTGACCGAGCGGGGGACGACTTTCGGATACCAGGATTTAGTGGTCGACTATAGAGGAATCAAGATTATGCAGCAAGAATGTCAATGTCCTGTCGTTGTCGATGTTACTCATTCTTTGCAGCAACCCAACCAGAGTTGCGGGGTGACCGGCGGACAACCTCAGTTGATCGAGACCATCGCTAAAGCCGGAATAGCTGTCGGAGCCGACGGCATCTTTATCGAAACTCATCCTGATCCGAAAAATGCGAAATCGGACGGTGCGAATATGCTGCGTCTGGATTTGCTCGAAGGATTGCTGGAGAAATTGGTTCGGATCCGGAAAGCGTTATAAACGTATTTGGGAAAATAATTTCAGGCTCGATCGGTTCCTAAAAATGCGATCGAGCCTGAAAAGTAATTCGTATAAAATTTTGTTATTTATCGTGTTTCTTGCTATACACCAATATTTTATCGATACGGGCTCCGTCCATGTCGACAATCTCGAATTCCAGCTCGTGCCAGGAGATTTTCTCGCCGGTATGGGGGATGTGTTCCAGTAGATGCAGGATCAGGCCGCTGATGGTGTTATAGTCGTATTCGGGATACAGGCATTCCATATCGATGTATTCCAAAAATTCGTAGAACGAGCATTGGCCGTCGACCAATAGCGAACCGTCGTCGCGGCGGATGATTTCAGGTTCGTCGTGGCTTTCGGTGATTTCTCCCAGCAACACGTCTACGATATCTTTTAAAGTAACGATTCCCTGGATACTACCGAATTCGTCGGTTACCAATCCGTATTTGATGTGATCGGATTTCAGATGTCCCAGCGTATTGTACACGCTTTGGTTTTCCGGGAAAAACTGAGCCGGACGTAAAATATCGGCCAGCTTGAAATCCGGTTCGTCCAAATGGCTGAAAAGGTCTTTCAGGTACACCACTCCTTCGATGTGGTCCAGTTCATCGTGGGCTACCGGATACACGGTATACACGTTCTCCTTCACTTTATTCCGGATCGATTCGGCGGATTCGCCGATTTCCAGCCAAATGAGGTCACTGCGATGGGTCATGATAGAACCGATTTTACGGTCGCCCAGGTTGAAAACTTTTTCTACAATGTCTTGTTCTACTTCCTGGATTTCACCGTCTTCAGTACCTTCCTGAATGATTGCTTTAATTTCTTCTTCGGTCACTTTATTTTCTGTAGAGGTATGAAGACCGGTGAGCCGGATAACTGCTTGGGTGCTGGCTGAAAGCAACCAGACGAAAGGAGAGGCGATTTTGGACAGCACTTCCATGGGCCGGGCGATCAACCGGGCGATTTTTTCCGGTGCATTCATGCCCAGGTGTTTCGGTACCAATTCTCCCAATATTAAAGTCAGATAGGTGACTAATATAACGATGATTCCTTTCGCTAAAGTGAGGCTATGGGCCTGGGGGATACCGATCGTTTCCAGCCAACGGGCCAGATCCCCGGCTAAAGCTTCTCCCGAATATAAACCGGTCAGAATACCGATCAGGGTGATCCCGATTTGTATCGTGGATAAAAAACGATCCGGCTCATTGGCCAGACGCAGGGCGGTTTTTGCAGTTTTACTTCCTTTTTTAGCTGCTGTTTCTAAACGACTTTTACGGGCAGATACCATGGCAATTTCCGACATGGATAAAATGCCGTTAAAAAAAATTAATCCTAAAATAATAACGATTTCCATAAATAATGTCTTATTCTGTTTCAAATATAACGGTATTTCATCAACTATCTGTTTTATTGACTTATTTTTAGAGTTTTTTGAAGGTTATTATGAAGTTTTTTCCAAAAGGAAAAGATGGGATGAAGCGGAAAAACAGAAACAATATACCGGTGTTGATTTGTCTGTAAAGAAAGATCGGATCGACAGAGTGAAAGAACAGATATTGCAAACTTTGAGAGAGCGTAGGGGCCTAAAAGTGGATTTGAAAGCGACAGAATAGAAACCGATGACAATTTAAAAATATTATGCCAGTGATATACATATTTACGTTTATAAACGTAGAATTATTTTTTCTTTCTATTCCGATTCCGGATTTTATGTCCTCAGACCGGTTCGCCTGGACCGGTCCGCTAAGGCTTCCCTTCACTGACCGGCGGAACTCCTCACTTCGTTCGTCAAACACCACCGGTCGGGCGTTCGGAAAACCTAACCGGACCCTCGTTCACTGCTCCAATGGTCTTCAGACATAAAACCCTGCATCTATCGTTAGCACTACCGGGCAAAGAAAATATAAGGAAGTTTTTACAATTAAATTCCGGGGCAGCCTATCGGAGTGGGAATATCGAACTCCTTTATAGGAATAAACTTTTACAAAATATTGATTTATAGATAGTATTCTGGTTTAAGGTTTGAAAAGCTCTGTTATTTGAACTTTATGGTTTTCAGGTCCTGATTAGTTTACCATGAAGTGATAACGTCAGTCGAAGGTGTTCGTGTTCGGGGACCATTGGAACTCTGGCGAGTGTCGTCTTGCTTTTTCTGAACGCCCGACCGGTGGTGTCTGACGAACGAAGTGAGGAGTTCCGCCGGTCAGTGAAAGAAAAAGATAGACGACCGACAGAAGCGACCGGGTTCCCAAACACGAACACCGCAGACGAATAGGTAACAGAATAATCCTACATTTAGAGTAAACATGTATTAAATGCCAATATTATATATCTAATTTTACGACTGTAATTCCGGCGCCTCCCAGTTGTATTTGTTCATCTCCGAAGGAAGCGACGAGCGGGTTGGTGCTGAGATATTGACGGATCAGTTGCCGCAAAGCTCCTGTCCCGGTGCCGTGTAGTAGCCTTACTTCTTTGTAATTGAGCATAACGGCTTCGTCGAGGAAGGTGATCACTTTTTGCAAGGCTTCTTCTCCGCGCATTCCCCGGAGATCGATATCGGGTTTGAAATCGAAACGTTTTTGGCTGATATTTTCCCGGATATTGGCATACGAGGCTTGGGGCTGGGTACGGGCCACTTTCTTGGCCTGACTGGCCGATGCTCTTTTCAGTTGGGAAAGTTTAGCCGTCGTTCTCAGATTCCCTAAAGCGATAACCGCAGTTTTGTCGTTGATTTCAAGAATTTCTCCGATGGCTTTGTTGGGCAGACTGACAAAATCCCCTTTCTGTAAAGGGAGTTCGGTTGTGGTGCCCTCGGAAGCCGGAGTTGAAGCGGAGGCTTTATTTTTGGTCTTTTTATTTTTTTCCCGGTTTTGCAGTTTTTCCATTTTTTTCCGAATCCGTTCTTCTTCAGCGCTGGCTTGTTCGGAGAGTAACCGTTCTTTTTCGGCCTCCATTTTTTGCCGGATTTCTTTGGTCTTTTCTTTTTCTGCTTGATTTTCGCGGATATCCCGGATAGTCTGTTCGATGGTTTTATTGGCCGAATGGATGATTTCCTGAGCTTTTTGTTGGGCTTCTTTGATGATTTCTTTGCGTAAACGGGAAGCTTCGGTCAATTCCTGACGATATTTTTCGACTACTTCATCGAGTCGTTTCTCATTTTCGTGAATGCGTCTGCGTTTCTCCTCCCAATAGCGTTTGTCCCGGGCGATGTCTTTCAGATGTTTGTCATAATTGATATGATCTTCACCGATTTTCGAGGCGGCATCTTCCAGTATTTCTTTAGGAAGGCCGATCTTTTTGGCAATTTCGAAGGCAAAAGAAGAACCCGGTTTTCCGATGCATAATTCGAATAAAGGCAACATCCGGTGACTGTCGTAAAGCATGGCTCCATTTTCAATACCGGTAGTTTCCGCTGCAAAATGTTTCAGGTTGGTGTAGTGGGTCGTGATTACCCCTTTCACCTGTTTTTGATTGAGGGTTTTCAGGATAGCTTCGGCTATAGCCCCTCCCAGCATGGGTTCTGTACCGGTGCCGAATTCATCGATCAGGATCAGGGTATTTTCATCTCCGTAGCGGAGAAAGTTTTTCATGTTGATGAGGTGTGAGCTATAGGTACTCAGATCGTTTTCAATGGATTGCTCGTCACCCATGTCGATGAGTATTTTTTTGAAAATACCGAACCGGCTTGCTTCACTGACCGGTACCGGCAGGCCACATTGAAACATATATTGCAATAAACCGGCGGTTTGCAGGCATACGGATTTTCCACCTGCATTGGGACCCGATATCAGGATAATCCGTTGGGTTTCATCAATCTCTATTTTTAGCGGGACGATATTTTTATCGCTATTTTTCAGGCTGAGCCATAAAAGAGGATGCCGGGCGCTGTACCAGAACATTTCCGGACGTTCGCTGAAAGCCGGTACGGTTGCTTCGATATAGAGTGAAAAAGCTGCTTTAGCCCGGACAAAATCGATGTAAGCCAGAAAATCGTAGGCCGGAATCAAATCATCGACGTAGGGACGCAGGTCTTCGGCAAACCGACGGAGGATCCGGGTGATCTCCCGTTTCTCTTCCAATTCCAGTTCCCGGATTTCATTGTTAGTTTCGACGATCTCGGCCGGTTCGATATAAGAGGTTTTACCCGTAGCCGATTCGTCGTGGACGATACCGTTTATTTTTCGTTTATAGGCAGAAGGCACGGGGATGACCATACGACCGTCCCGGATAGCGATGGAAGTGTCTTTTTCTGCCCACCCTTCTGTCTGAGCCTGTTGTAATAAAGCCTGCATACGCCGGGAGATACCGTTTTGTTTTCGTTGAAGCCGATGGCGGATATCTCCCAATTCAGGGGAAGCCGTGTCTTTTATGCTCCCATGGCGGGATACGATGGAATCGAGGCGTTGCAGAATATAAGGAAATAATTGGATATCTCCGGCCTGGGCCGTTAAACGCGGATACCGTTCGTCTTTGCCGTGGAAAAAACGGACTATAGCCGTCAGGGATTCCAGCGATTGCTTGAGAGCGACCATTTCGGCCACTTCCAGAAATAAGCCTTCCACCCGTACTTTGTTCAAAAAGGGACGGGCGTCGCTGAAATGATCGCCGGGAAATTGGTCTTCTTCTTCCAGAATAGACATAAATTCCTGCGTCTCTTCCAGGCGTTCCCGGATTTCTGTCGGTTCAGTAGAAAATTTCATCGCTTCTACCAAATCTCTGCCCATATCGCTCAGACAGTTTTTTTGAACGAATTGCCTGATCTTATCAAACTTAATCTTGCTTTCGAAATTTTCCGGATAAACCATTTTGTGCATTTTATTCTTTATTTGACGTTTCCGCTTATTGTCAAGGTGTTTTCCGGTTGAGAGGGATCGTTGGTGATGACTGTGATCGATTTATACTGACGTCCGGATTTGCCGGTAGAGTCGAAAGTGGCCCGGATGGTTGTCGATTGGCCGGGCTGAATTTCTTTTTGTCCCAGGGTAACGGCAGTACACCCACAGCTGGCTTTCGTTTTCCGGATGAACAGGATACTTTTCCCTGTATTCGTTAAAGTAAAATCACAACTGGTTTTTTCTCCCTGTTTGATTTCTCCGAAATTACATTCTTTTTTATCGAATTGTGCTATCGGCGCATTGGCTTTGTCTTTTTTGCTCAGTTTACTGAAATCTTCACTAAGTTCCGCGGTAACGGATAAACGGTTGCTATATTCTTTAGAACCGTTGACGGACAAGATAAGGCTTTCGTAAACATAACCGTAGTCATTGGCTTTGGGAGCATCGAAAGTGACGATAATCTTTCCTTTTTTGCCCGGAGCTACTTGTGCGGGTTCGAAAGTGGCCTGCAAATGGTTGGATTTATAAATGACTCCTAAGCTGACAGCGTCTTTGAGGGTATTGTAATATTCCAGCGTATCTGTAGCGACTTGCCAGGTATATACTTTCTTGAAGTTGATATTGTTGTTTTTGAATTTCAAACCATTCATATTATATTTATACAATAATTCCGGTTTGGAAGGATTATCGACCAGATTCCCTGTCAGAATCAATTCTTTACGTGCTGGATTTGCATTGGAATAAACCAGAATCCGCATGTTGAAATTTTCCAGTAATTGCATCGGAATAAACGTGATTTTTATATCACAACTTTTACCGGGGAGAAGCGGACTTTTGGGCCAATCGGCTTTCAGTAAACTGGTCATGGGAGTGACGCGGGTAATGATGACCGGTTGAGTACCTGTGTTTTGAGCCGTATAAACCACTGTCATCGGCTGATCGTCTGCCAGAAGGTTTTTTAAAGTTTGCCGGGATTGCTTTATTTCAAGAACTCCCTGGGCAAATACGGTAAACGTGAATAATAAAGCGGATATAAGTGAAATAAAATATTTCATGACTTCGGATTTTTAGTATTCTTATTTCAGATTACCGATCAATTTATAAGTCATAATCGGATTGTGAGGATCGTTGGTCGTGAACTGGATGATTTTAATTAATTTTTTGGCATTTCCGGTTTTTACACTCAGATTAACTTTGATTTTTTTTCCTGGTTTGACCGTATCTCTGGAAGCTGTGACCGAAAGATTGGAATCTGAAGTTTTTATTTTACGAATGACCAGTTCCGATTTTCCGATGTTTTGAATGGTGAATTCATGGGTGTAGGTACTGTTTTTATCCAGATCGTTCAGGGTGTATTCCGTTTCCGATAAAGAAATTGCAGGAGCCTTTTCAAAATCACCGTTATAGTGGGAGAAATCTTCGCTGATCGTTGCTGCAACGGTAATGTCTCCGGTTGTTTTATCGTTTACCTGCAGTTGAATTTTATCGGTAACAAATCCCCAGTCGTTCTTCTTGGTGGCATCGTATTTGATCGAAATCGTGGCTTTTTGATCTTTAGTCAGGGTCGTAGGACTGACACTTACCGTCAGATGGGGATGTTCACTGATTACCTGAAGTCGGGCGGGTTTATTTTCACTATTGATCACCTCTATCTTCCGTTCCAGTACCTGGTTGTTATTGATCGCCCCCAGATTGATCGTGTTGCTCGTTAATTTTAATGCCCCTATATTGAATTTATACTGATCGTACGGACCTAACGGTTTCCGGGTGACATTACCCCGTATCGTTAACGATACGACCGAATTGGAAGCATTGGAATTGACTGTAATGCTTTTAACGAAAGCACCCGGACGGTTGCGTGGATCGAAAGCCACTTTGATGCTGCCTGTTTGACCGGGAGCTACCGGTTCTCTGCTCCATACCGGTGTTGTACAACCACATCCGGCCCGTACGTTGGTCAGGATCAAAGGAACATTTCCTGTGTTTTTAAATGAAAAATCAAAAGTCGCTTTACCGGCATTTTCATTGATCGTACCGAAATTGTGAGAGGTTGTTGTAAAATCGATTTTAGCTTTTTGAGCAAAAACCAAAACAGGCATTAGGGCCATCAACAAAAAAATAAATCTTTTCATCCGTCGTAATTTTATATCATCTTCTAAATTTCATACACAAATAAATAGGGAAGATTTTCCCTATAGGCTATAAAAACCTACAAATGTAAAAATAATTTTCAAGTTGTACCAACCCCGTTTTGAGAATTCCTTTCTATGATCTAAATACCTATATTTTTATTACGAATTACTGTCGCATTTCTTTGTAATTCCGGGAATAAAGCCTATCTTTGCGGCGTTTTAACGATATTAATCATTTAAAGAATTAAAAACCATGTATTTATCAGCAGAAAAAAAAGAAGAACTTTTTTCTCAATACGGGAAGTCTAATAAAGATACGGGTTCTGCGGAATCTCAGATAGCTTTATTTTCCTACCGTATCAATCATTTGACCGAGCATCTGAAAGCCAATCACAAAGATTTCGGTACTCAGAAAGCATTGATCAAATTAGTTGGAAAACGCCGGGCATTGCTTGACTATTTGAAAGACCGCGACATTGAAAGATATCGTGCTATCATTAAAGCTTTGAATATACGTAAATAAAAATACGTTTTCCCAAGCCCGGCGACAACCGGGCTTGTTTCTATCCTCCCTCCTCCCTCCGAAAAAGAATTCCGTTAAAACATTTTATTTTTAACCGTTAAGTTATTATGAACGTTATTGAAAAGAACATTACTCTGGCTGACGGAAGAGTAATTACGCTGGAAACCGGCAAATTGGCAAAACAGGCAGATGGTGCTGTGATGCTGAAAATGGGCAATACGATGTTGCTCGCGACTGTGGTTTCTGCTCAGGATGCAGGTCCTGATGTAGATTTTATGCCCTTGTCTGTAGATTATAAAGAAAAATTCGCCTCTGTCGGACGTTTCCCGGGAGGTTTTACACGGAGAGAAGGAAAATCTTCGGATTACGAAATATTGGTATCCCGTTTAGTCGACCGGGCATTGCGTCCTCTGTTCCCGGACGATTATCATGCAGAGACTTTTGTACAGGTGACCCTGTATTCGGCCGATGAAGAATCGATGCCGGATGCATTGGCCGGACTCGCTGCATCGGCAGCTTTGGCTGTCAGCGATATCCCTTTCCATGGTCCGATCTCCGAGGTACGGGTTGCCCGTATCCAGGGAGAATTTGTGATCAATCCGACGGCTTCCGCTTTGAAAGAGGCCGATCTGGATATCATGGTCGGAGCTACCTATGAAAATATTATGATGGTAGAGGGCGAGATGAACGAAGTTTCTGAAAAAGAAATGCTGGACGCCATCAAGTTTGCACATGCAGCTATTAAAGAACAGTGTGTAGCTCAGCAAGAACTGGCTGCTGCTGTCGGAAAAGAAAAACGGACGTATTGTCACGAAGTGAACGATGAGGAACTGCGTAAGGATATTTGGGACAAGTGTTACCAAAAAGCCTATGATGTGGCACGGCAGTGTAATGCAAACAAACACCTGCGTGGCGAATTGTTGGACAATGTACGGGCCGAATACCTGGCTTCTCTGCCTGAAGAAGAGCAGATCGAAAAAGCCATGTTGGTGGGACGTTATTACCACGATGTGGAAAAAGAAGCGATGCGCCGGATGATTTTGGACGAAGGGGTACGTCTGGATGGACGTACTACCGAACAGATCCGGCCGATCTGGTGTGAAGTAGGTTATCTGCCCGGACCTCACGGATCTTCGATCTTTACCCGCGGTGAGACACAGTCTTTGTCGTCTGTTACCCTGGGAACGAAACTGGATGAGAAAATTATCGATGAGGCTACTATTCAGGGAAAAGAAAGATTTTTATTGCACTATAATTTCCCGCCGTTCTCAACCGGAGAGGCTAAAGCTTCACGGGGAGTAGGACGTCGTGAGATCGGTCACGGGAACCTGGCTTTACGGGCATTGAAACGGATGATTCCGGAAGATTTCCCTTATACGGTCCGCGTGGTATCCGATATTCTGGAATCCAACGGTTCGTCTTCCATGGCTACCGTATGTGCCGGAACGCTGGCTTTGATGGATGCCGGTGTACCGATGAAAAAACCGGTGACAGGTATCGCTATGGGATTGATTACCGATAAAGGGTGTGCTAAATATGCTGTATTGTCCGATATCCTGGGCGACGAGGATCACCTGGGCGATATGGACTTCAAAGTAACAGGAACCCGTGACGGTATTACCGCTACCCAGATGGATATCAAGGTAGACGGACTTTCTTATGAAATTATGGAACAGGCTTTGGAACAAGCGAAACGAGGACGGATGCATATCATGGATATCATCACCGAAACCATGCCGGCTCCGCGTGAAGACCTGAAACCGCACGCTCCCCGTATTGTTACCGTTACTATCGACAAAGATCAGATCGGTGCGCTGATTGGTCCCGGAGGAAAGATTATCCAGGATATTCAGGAAAAATCAGGTGCTACCATCAATATTGAAGAAGTTGGTAATAAAGGTATTGTCGACGTTTCGGCTACCAATAAGGAATCGATCGATAAGGCGCTGGCACGGATTCGGGCTATCGTCGCTAAACCGGAAGTTGGTGAGGTGTACGACGGTATTGTAAAATCGATTATGCCTTTCGGTGCTTTTATTGAAATCCTGCCGGGAAAAGACGGTTTGTTGCATGTCTCTGAAATTGATTACAAACGGATCGAGAAAGTAGAGGATGTATTGAAAGAAGGCGATCATATTCAGGTGAAATTACTGGAAGTGGATCCTAAAACCGGAAAATTACGTTTGTCACACAAGGCATTGCTGCCGAAACCGGAAGGTTATCAGGAAAGATCAGAGCGTCCGCGTGGTGATAGAAATGACCGGGGTGAAAGACGGGAACGTCCGGAAAGACACGATCGTGGCGAAAGACGTGAACGTCCCGAACGTCGTGAATCACGGCCTGAAAGAACAGAAGACAATCAGGAAACCGGTAGTGAGGAATAATGGATACGAAGTGATTTATCGCCCGGAACCAGTCTCGGTTCCGGGTTTTTTTATCGGTGTTTGCCGCGGAGGTATTGCTCCAGTTCTTCGATTTCCGGCAAAGTGAGCGGGTTGTAATTCATGCCGCTATGGATCATGATTTCACAGGCCATTTCCAGAAATTCAGCTTTTTCAATCGTACTTTTCAAATCTTTTCCGGCGTATACTTGTCCGTGTTTTTCCAGAAGTGCAGCATCGTGATTGAGCAGGGCTTCGCTGACAGCCTTCGCTAATTCGGCCGAACCGGGACGATAGTAGGGGACGATGGCTATTTCTCTCCCGCAATAACAGGGGATTTCTATACTGACATTGAAATTATCGGGTTTCTTTTTCATGCAGGCAATCGTCGTGGCATAAATACTTTGGCGATGCAATACGACATTTACATCAGGGCGGTTTTGCAGGATTTGTAAATGAAAGCCGCTTTCCATAGAAGGGTGGATACCGTTTGTGATTTCACCGGTCGCGACCCGGCAAATGGAGATTTGGCCGGCTTGCAGTTCGGGAAGCCAGGAGCCTGTTGCCGAGATCAGGGCGAATTCGCCGATACGCCAGGATAGATTACCACTGCTGCAACGGGTCAACCGCCGTTCGCCGGTTTGATGTGCAGCTGCCAGGAATTGTTCAATGTGTTTATCTGTAATTTCCATAAATCCGGTTACTGAAAAGGTTTATTTATCGATGGGCTAAGTTAAGCAATATGTCTGAATTCGGTGGTTGTTTTTCAGAGAATAACTCATTCCTGAATGAACGCTGTAACAAAACAAAAATAAATGGAATTACTACGATCGGGTTTGCCCAGTTATTATTATATTTGTAAGCTACAAACAGAGTATGATATGGAGAATAGACTTACAGTGGGATTTACTCATGGAGATGTCAATGGTATTGGCTATGAGTTGATCATTAAAATGATGGCAGAAAACCGGATCTGCGAAGTATGTACCCCGGTATTGTTCGGATCCTCGAAGGTGGCTGCTTATCATCGGAAAGCTTTAAATATAGAAAATTTCAGTTTGAATAGTATTCAGAATGCCCGTGATGCGAATCCGAAAAGGTGTAATATCGTCAATTGTGTCGACGATGCGATCAAAGTGGATTTGGGCCAGGAGACGCCGGAATCGGACGATGCGGCGGTGCTGGCATTGAAGGCTGCTCTGACTGCTTTGGACCGGAATGAGATCGATGTCCTGGTAGGAGCTCCTCAAGGGTGCAATTCCTTTAAGCCCGCAGCGAGTTGTCCGGTATTTTTTAGCGAAAGATATGAAACCCGTAATGTCATGCCGCTGTTGGTGGGTGAAAAGATGAAGATGGGATTCGTTACCAATCATCTGCCGTTCCGGGATATTGCCGGAAATATTACGGTCAACAATATTTACTATAAACTGAAGTTGCTGGATGCTTGTCTGAAGAAAGATTTTACCATCCGGAAGCCCCGGATTGCCGTATTGGGACTCAATCCCCATTCCGGCGAGAACTGTATGTATGGGGAAGAAGAGAAGAATGTGATTATTCCGGCGATCGAACGAGCCCGGGATAATGGGATCATGGCTTTGGGACCTTATGCGCCGGACGGATTGTTCAGTGGTGTAGAATTTGAAAAATTCGATGTTATTCTGGCCATGTATCACGACCAGGGGATGATTCCTTTCAAAACGATAGAGGGTAATGAAGGAGCGGTGTTATTGGCAGGATTGCCTATTGTATATACCTCTACGGTGCATGGTATGGCGTATGATATTACCGGACAGGGTATAGCGGATGAATCGGGTATGCGTAATGCACTTTATCTGGCTATCGATGTGTATAATAACCGGCAGATGAATGCCGAGTTAGCCCAGAATCCCCTGAGACATTACGACATCGCTTCCAATAGTAACGAAAGCGATTTGAATGTCGAGCAGATTGCCGGAATTGAAAAAGAGATGGAATAATACACTCCCAAGTTTTGACGCTGATTAGCGAGGATTCTGTAAATACCTAAATAAAGTAAGATGGCATATGAAAATGATCGGTTGTAATCATTTCATATGCCATTTATTTACCGAGTGTCCCTACATAGCTAGTTATGAAAATGATTATATTATCTGGTGTATAAGTATTTTAAAATTTTTTGTATTGACATAAAATAGGAAAGCTAAATCTGTTATTTTGCCTAAAGAGTTTATTTTTTGATACCAGTCATAAAAATTTAGTTTACAAGCAGTACACCCTATTGAATCTACATAGACCAATATTTTAATCGGTTTTAACAATAAATAATTGCAATTTGTATCTCGTCCTACTATTTTTGCTTGAATATCGTCAGGGAAAATGATTTTTTTGTTGGTCCATTCTTGAATGATTGTTTGTATGTATGCTTGGTCGGTGTTTTTGCAATTGAATAATAAGATAGTTAGACATATAAAAAGGACATACTTCATGGTTTTATTTCTTTATATGTAAAATTTGTAGATGTAGATTATAATCGTTTTCCTCAGCGCTCATTTCCACTGCAAGTGTATATGGATCGATATAATGTTCAGATACTTCATTCTTGTCGTCAGGTAACAGATCATTGACAAGATCTTCCGTTACCCGGTAAGTGGAATCCGCTTTATTGTATAGCACCTGGTAAAACTCTTTCGTCGAGCCATAAAAAAGTAGTATATACTTTTCAAAATCGTAGCATGTAGCCAACATAAAATAATCCTGTACTCCTTTATCTTCATTTCTTTTCAGAGCTCTCGGCATTGCGGGAATCAAATTGAACCGGTATTTCAGATAGGCGGAATCGGGAGTAATAAAAAAGAGCCTGTTATCATACCTGTCGTAATAAGAAATACCTTCGTCATTATAATTGAAATAATGCGGATAAAGGGCTTCGTATACGTTATCGCTGTTCTCGGGTACCAGTACTTTCCCGAATTTTCCTTCGGAATCGGTAGTCCATATCCCGGATCGCATTTTACGTAAATATGCAGGTTGGATACAAATGAATTTTCCTTTAACGTTAGTAAACGACCGCATTAAATCCGGCAAAGGATATTTGCCGACAAACGCTCCGTTGTAAGTGTATTTTACTAATTTTCTGCTCTCGTTATCATATATACAGATGTGTTTATTACTTTTATCCAGGCAAAAGCCAGTAATAGTGATGAATTCTTGTGGTCCGCGTCCATAATGGGCAATGTTGCAGAGTAGTTTATTGTTCTGAAAGACACATATACCGTTTCCGTTTCGATCCGAAAGGATAATGTAACTACTGTCTACATATAATTGCCGGATTTGGGAAACGATGCATGAATCGTTCGAATATAATGTAAGATAACTTACGGAATCTACGAATTCCGAGTAGCGTATCTTGGTCTTCTTTTGTGTCAGGTCGATTTTTATGCCGTTGTCTGCCTCCTGTTTACAAGAAAATAAAAGAATAAAAAATAATAATATATATAGAATTTTCATTTTCAGCATATTTATATAAAGGGAGATATACTCTCTCTCATAAAATAATTATTTCTTTCTATTCTAAAAAATTAATTAGTTGAATATTTATTCTCTTTTGATAATTTTATCAAAAATATTGCGAATAGATTCATTATTTATTGGATTTCCAATAGCTAATACTTTATTATTACGGTCTAATAAAAAAGTATGTAATGGATAAGGATAAGTTGGGAATTGATTTTTTTTATTTAAAAGGCCGTTGTAATCGTAAATGACTGGGTAAAAAAAGTGATTGTTTCTTTGAATTATTTCAAATTCCTCGTAATTCTTGGTGAACACTACAAAGATGAGAGCAATGTCGATAGATGAGCTTTTTAATTCTTTCATGTATAGTTTCCAATCGAATAGCTGAAGATGACAATTTGTGCATCCTATTGTATCTATATAGTGTAAAATCTTAAATTCATGATTCAACATATTAGGTAGGATTGTATCTTTTCCCATATATTTAGTTTCTAAATTAGGGAAAATGATTTCTCTATTTGTCCATTCTTTTAAAATTTTTTTTAACGCTTGTCTTCGTGTATTACAGGATATGAGAACAAAAATATATAACAAAATTATACAGACAAATTTCATGATCTTAGAGAATAAAAAATTAATATAGGGTTAGAGTCTTCGGAGTAATCTGCCATTAATTTTTGAAGTTCTGGAATCATGATTCTATTTTTTTGTTGTATATCCAAGGTAAGCTGACCGATGAATTCATTATGATTGAAACCGATGGGCACAGGGAAGGTCCCGAGATGAAGAGAGTCTATCACCATTTCAGGATCCAAATTGATGGCTGTATGTTTTTTTTTGTTGTATATTCCTAACAAAACTTGTCGTTTTACGTAATATTTTACTAACAGATGCTCGTCAGTTTCGTAGGGTGCCATCAATCTTACATAAGAATTATTCATTATTTCACTCATGATAGCCTGAGAGTTGTATTCCTTTTTTTGGAAAATTTCGTCGTCCGGGAAATGATAATCTCCGAAGTAAAAGTGGTAACGTTGTGTTGTGCTATCGGGAGTTATCGAAAAAATAGTATTGGAAAAATGCGGAAATACATTCAGTTTTCCATCATATACATAAAAATTCTGTCCCAAACCATGAAGAACCTTGCTTTTGGGATCTACTGGTAATAATTCTTTGATAAATTGTCCATTTTTGTCAGTGATCCGTAATTGATAGTCATTGTTTCCTCGGTCGGGATAATAAAATGCCAAAGCTTCCTGTTCAGGTATTACACCAAAAGAAATCGGATACTCTTCCGTTTTTATTTTATCGATAAAAGACAAGTCATTTAAAGCATAGCGTAATAAGGCCGATTGTTGGTGATCTTTAACTATCAGGGCGCTGTCTGTAGGATCTATGGCAAAACATAAAGGCATTAAAAACTCTCCGGGACCACGACGGTTGCCTTCCAAACGATTGAGGTATTTTCCTTCTTTGTCAAATACATATATGCTTTTGGTTTGATAGGAATCTAAAATATAGATTTTATTTGCGAATACCTCGATTTGATCTATCGCTCCTAAAAGGCAGCTTTCATTCGTTTCCAACTTAACAAAACGATACTGTTCTAATAATTGATTATCGGAAATTTTGGTAAATGCTCCAAAATCCACAACAGTACCTTGTGATTGCTCTTTAGGAGTACAATTCCCGAGCAATAGAATTAAAAATAATAAATAAAAATATTTCATAGTGATTTTATTTAGAGGGTATTAACACTCTCTTAGATTTATTGATTATCTTCCTGTACAAGTTTCATTACCTGGCTGTGCACAGTTATATCCCGTTCCATCAGGTCTATAGAATCTTTCCCAAATTTTTTGATCATAACCTCCTTCTGCACTTGCTAATGCCTCCAAGTTCGAAAACATTAATCCAAAGGACGAAATTTTATCATTGTCAGCCAGTTTTGTCCCGATAGTAGCTAATACTACAAAGAAAAGTAATATACCTATTTTTACAGTTCTTTTTTTCATATCATTATAAATTCTAGTTGTTTAATAAAAAATGAATTTTTCTTAATCTAATTTGTATAATCCCCTGCCTTGCAGCGAAACTATACGAAAAAATCAGTACATTGCGACCTCTCTTTCTTTTTTAGAAGAGTGAGGGGACGATGACAGATTGTCTTTTCAAAAGTTGGTCTGTCGATCGTCCCTGTTCTCTATAGTTTAAACATTTATTAACGGAATAAAGTAAAATAAATTATTTTAAGAAAAAAAATTTCTAATATTCTATAATATACCCGAAGAGTATTTTTGCAACATGCTGTCGTATCGAGAGCGATATAGTTTCCTTGTCGGGGTATGTAGCGGTTCCATTTTCCGAATATTCCAATTCAGGCGGAAATCGAATAGAAATCTACGACAAAAGCCTCAGCGACAATGTGATTGTCAGTGAGAGGACGATTACCATCAGGTATTGGAAAAGGGTTTTGAGGAGTTCCTTCATGGAAATTTGAATTTAATTTGAGTATTTACATTTTACTGAAATAATTGTTCTTTATTTTTTTAAATAATTTCTCAATGACTCTGTGTCGTCTTTGTCTGGAATGAAAATATTTTGTACAGTATTGTTTGAATCTATTGTAAACAATAATGGAGTAGTATATTTGCTTAGTGGAATTTTTTCTTTTTTTAATGAAGTAGTTATTTGTTTTCCTAAAAAGTTTTTTCTTAATCTGTTTTCAATATCATTTGAAAAAAATATAATATATTTATTTTTTGTATAGTTGGGAAACTCTGATTTGATGGTTTCACTTATTTCCTCGAGACACGGTTGACAAGCTTCCATTGAGAAATGGAAAACTAAGATATTTTTTGCAGATATATTTATCTCTGGATCTGTACTAGTATAGAAGGATGTATTTTCTATTTCTTTGATTATTTTTGCTTTGATTGTTTCAATATAGTGTATATAATTGGATTTCCGAGTATGATATTTCTTATATTGTCGAGATATAAATATGGATAAACATACTAAGTTGAAAACGATTGTGGGAATAATAATATATTTCATTTTCATAACTATTCCTTTTTTAAAATATATTCGATTAGAATAGGATTACTATCTTCTGTCAGCTGATTTAATATTTGATTGTTTTCGTCGTCGAGTACTTGTTCATTCAGATATTCTTCTTTTTTTCTCCAGGGTTCGATGGGACCGAGAGCAATGGAATCGTTTAGAACATAGGGAGTGAAGATGACTCCTTCTTTGGTTTTGTGAAATACAATATTCCGCTGTGTTTTTTTATTGTGTAGAACATTTACATATTTTTTGCCGGATCGGATAGAGAGACAAGTATAACGGTATAAATCGGTTTCCAGGTTATTGACATGCGTATAGGGGAGTAATTCCTGTATGGCAAAATAATCTTTTCTATTATTTCGGTCGTATTCGGGAATCACTTCGTTCGGGTCGTATTTGTGTCCCGGGAAAAACCATCGATAGGCAGGAGCTATGTTTGTCGGGGTAATGGCGAATACATCATCGTATAAATAACGGGAAAAATATACGGTGTCTCGGAAACGGTAAAAACTGCTCAAGGGCGAGTTTATGGATAATTTTTTTGAACTTTTAAAACCACTGTAAACGATTTTTGAAGTAGTCCGGGAATAAATATTTAATGTAGAAGGTTCTGATAGACTATAAAAGGCAATACTGTCTCGGCTCAAAGGAATGAATTCATCGTATGCATGCAGGTCTTTGGGTAACCTGAAAGAATGGAGATATTTACCGTTTAAATCAAAAGCAAGCAGTTTTCCCCAGGGATCGAGTATCTCCAGGCATCCGTTGAAAGGATTTATGGCTAAATCTGAAATAGACATATATTCTTCGGGTCCTCTCCCTTTTCGGTTTATTTTAGAAATAAACTGTCCTTCTCGGTTGAAAATGAAAATTTGATTCTGGATACGATCGTAAATAAAAATCTTGTCTTTAGAGGTAATAATTTTAGTAATATGGGCGACTAATGAAGAATCTGTCGTTTCCAAAGGAATCAGACGGACCTGGGAAACGAAATCGAACAGGGATATCTCGTCTTCCTGTTCGATAGAAGCGGTGATAGTATCTACTTCTTCGTTAACGGTGAGTGAGTCTTTACAGCTGCCGATAAATAGGCAGAGAACTAATATAAGAATGGTATTTTTCATTTCAATGGTAGTTATTAAATAAATAATTTGAGGAATTTGTTTTCAAATTTTGTTGAAACATGATGAAAACAAATTCCTTTTTCATTTTACATATAATCGAAAGGTTTATCGCAATAATCACTTAGAAAACCTGTCTCTTTACACCACCAATAGTGGGCAGAACCTATTGGTTCATAACAACGTCCCCATCCTTTGCCGCTACAATTAACGTCAACAGGAGGTAAAGTCTCTCCTGCTGCAAATGCTTCTACTTTATCGAAGAGAAGTTCTAATTTTGAGTTATCTACATTTAACATGTTTATGAAATTGAAAATTGTTAACATAATACATATGCAACTTCCAAAAATTAATTTTCTTTTCATATTCTTTTAAATATTAAATTTTAAGTAATTGGATCAATTTGATTTTTAATTGGATTTATAATTCTCCCTGCCTTGCAGCGAAACTATACGAAAAAATCAGTACATTGCGGCCTCTCTTTCTTTTTTAGGGGAGTGGTGGGACGACGACAGATTGTCTCTGTCAAAAGTTGGTCTGTCGATCGTCCTATTTTCTCTAGGTTAAACATTGTATTAACGGAATAAAGTAAAATAAATTATTTTAAGAAAAAAAATTCTAATATTCTATAATATACCCGAAGAGTATTTTTTAGGTAACAGGCTCTCCATTTTTCGTATGTTCCGGTTCTTGAATTGCTCGGTATCGTAAATTTAGTTTTGTAGTGAGAGAGAAACTAGAACGGGATATTATTTCATACGCCATTTATTGTAGTATTCCGTATCTTAGCCATATCCTAGTCCGGATATTTCTTCCGTTTGGGCTACCGAATCTTATTTTTGGGGGAATATCTAAAGATACAAAAAAGCCAACTGATCCACAATGTTTTAAATATGAATCAGTTGGCTAGCTTTATGTTATTATTGAATGTCCCGCTTTCGGTCATTTTTTCCCTTTCAGTCTTCCGAGAATACGGGGGATGTAAGTAGAAATGTGCCGTTTCTTTTTGGCTTCGTATACATCTGCAATTTTTATCAATATCGCAGATTCCTCCACTCCGCCGAAACCGGGGTTGATGGCTGTTCCGAACATCTTCATCGAAGGGGACAGACTCATATAAGCATTTACCAGGGGAGGAATGTTTTCTCCCAATTCCCGGACATAATGGGACAATATCTTGTAATCTTCATTATAATTATTACCGATAAAGATTTTTTTCATCTGCTCCTCGTCGATTTGAATATCCAGGGGATGGATGGGAACCACTAAACCTACTGTATCCTTGAAATATTTATCTATAAAATAGAGGATCATATTCCGGGCCTGAATATTAAAACTGGTATACATCGTCACTTTCCCGAAAAAATATTCTATCTGGGGATGTTCTACCGTGAGGGCTCCCAATCCGTCCCAGAGATTATCCAGAGCGAAAACAGATTTCCGTCCCATGCGGGTCGACTGGTAGATCGGATGTACGAAAGAACGTCCGAGTTCTATCATTTTTGGCAGGTAATCGGATTTGAATTGATCTGAAAAACGGAAAAGTTCGGTTGTCGCCAGGTTCGGTTCTCCTTCGGCATTGAGCGATAGATGGTCACAAAGAATATAACGGTAGCCTCCGATAATTTCCTGTTCCTGGGGATCCCAGACGATCAGTTGCTGATAAGGAGTTTGTGGATCGACATCGAATTCGTCGATGTCGGTTTCTTTCCCGGTACCACCTCCGGCACTACGGAACGTAAGCTCGCGGATACGCCCGACTTCCTGCATCAGGTTTGGAGCAGAATGAGCATCGAAGGTATATATTTCATTACCGCCTTTATTCGTCTTCCGCATAAAATGTTCTTCAGTCAGCTCGGCGATAAGCTTCTTTTTCTCGATAGGGTAAATGACAGGTTGCATTTTTTTACAATTTGAAAATATAGGGTTTTATCGATGGGAAGCAAGGAGCCGGTGACTTCTGTGCCGATCGATTCCACGGAACAAATATAATGCTTTATCGTTTTTTTTTGTATCTTTACACGCAAAATAATGATATCGATTAAAGCATAAAGCCCGATGAAGTTCAAGGTATTTAGTAAAATTCGTTTTTTCTTTCTGATATATAGCGTTATGATCTTTAGCGCTTGCCATGATTCCGATAAGATCGAGCCGGAATACGGCGAACGTACCGTATTGATTTATATGGCAGCCGATAATAATCTGAATAAAGACGGTGAAACCAATATAAAGTCTATCCTGAAAGGGATGGAACAAACGGCAGGACGGCTGGTGATTTATATCGATCCCCGGTATGATGTGCCTCGTCTGCTGACCGTTAAAGGGGGGAAAGGGTGCCGTCTGGATACCTTGGAGACTTATACAGAAGAAAATTCGGCTTCACCCGAAGTGTTGGCAAGGGTGGTAAAGGAAGTGCAAAAAAGATATCCGGCCTCTTCCTATGGGTTGGTATTGTGGTCGCATGGTCTGGGGTGGGTGCCGCCGGAATATTCCTTCCCGGGGGGATATGCGATGCGGTTGCCTGATCCGGATATGCCGAGGACGAAATATTATGCCGAAGACGAACATCCCGGAACAACGGGGAAGGCTTATATGGATATCCGGGAGATGGCTGCCCGCTTGCCCGGACATTTCAGTTTTATCCTTTGGGATGTATGTTTTATGGGAGGTATCGAGGTGGCTTACGAATTGAGAAATAAAACCGATTATATGATCGCCTCTCCGGCAGAGGTGATTTCCGACGGGTTTCCCTATGAAAAAATGATGCCTTTGCTTTGGGGAGGAGAAGAGGCTATGAAACAGATTTGCCGGGAATATTATAACCATTACAATAAATATCAGGTTAATTCCCTGTGGCGTTCGGCGGTGGTCGGGCTGGTAAAGACCGAAGAATTAGAACCTTTGGCAGCGAAGGTACGCACTCTTTTAGCCGGGAAGACCGACTATGTGAGAGCCTGGCATTATCCGCTGAGTAAGGGGGGATTGCCTATGGTATTTTTCGATTTCGGCGACTATATCCGGAAGATGACAACCGAAGAGGAATATAACTCGTTTAAGAAACAACTAGACCGGGTTGTGATCTACAAGGCAGCTACCGAAAAATTGTTCGGTGATGAGGTGCCTGCCGATAAGTTTAGCGGCCTGACTTCATATATTCCTTTTTCGGAATGGTCTGATATGAATACCTATTATTATACTTTGGATTGGGGAGCTACGGTATACGAAAATAATTGATGGGATGAACCGACGGATTTTACAACTGGCGATACCTTCTATTGTATCTAATATCACAGTCCCTTTACTCGGTTTGGTGGATGTCACGATTGTCGGGCATCTCGGATCGGCGGCCTATATCGGTGCAATTGCGGTGGGAGGATTGTTGTTCAACATCCTCTACTGGAATTTCGGTTTCCTGCGTATGGGTACCAGTGGGTTGACTTCTCAGGCCTATGGACGTAAGGATGCCGATGCAGAGGTAAAAGTATTGGTACAAGCGGTCAGTGTCGGTTTGATTTCTGCTGCCGCTATTCTGATCCTGCAATATCCTGTCGAACGGCTGGCCTTTTATTTATTGGATACCAGCCCGGAGGTAGAACAATATGCCGTCACCTATTTCCGGGTGTGTATTTGGGGGGCTCCGGCTGTATTGGCGATGTATGGTTTCAAGGGATGGTTTATCGGAATGCAGAATTCCCGTTTCCCCATGTATATCGCTATCGCGGTCAATATCATCAATATTGTCTGTAGCCTCTGTTTTGTGTTCGTCCTGGGCATGAAGGTGGAAGGGGTGGCTTTGGGAACCGTAGTGGCCGAATGGTCGGGATTGGCTATGGCTTTGTTATTGTGGAGAAAGCGTTACGGGTGGTTGCGTTCCCGGATCGTTTTGCGCAATAGTTTACAATCGGTGGCTATGCGCCGTTTTTTTGCCGTTAACCGGGATATTTTTTTAAGGACTGTTTGCTTAATCGCCGTCACTACTTTTTTCACTTCTACCGGTGCACGTCAGGGCGATACTATTCTCGCAGTGAATACTTTGCTGATGCAGCTTTTTACCCTTTTTTCCTATATTATGGATGGTTTTGCCTATGCTGCCGAAGCGCTGGCCGGGCGGTATATCGGGGCTTGTGATCTGAAACAGCTCCGGCATGCGGTGCGCAATTTATTCGGTTGGGGAGTCGGGATGTCACTTTTATTTACCTTGTTGTATGGCGTAGGAGGGAAAAATTTTTTAAGTTTATTGACCAATGATCAACAGGTGATCCGGGTGGCAGGAGATTATTATTATTGGGTATTGGCCATTCCTTTAGCAGGTTTCAGTGCTTTTTTATGGGACGGTATCCTGATCGGAGCTACGGCTACCCGCCAGATGCTGTGGGCTATGGCAGTCGCAGCAGAGGCTTTTTTCCTGATTTATTACTGTTTTGCGGGAGGAACCGATAATCATATCCTGTGGTTGGCATTTCTGGTATATCTTTCATTGCGTGGTATCCTGCAAACACTTTGGGGACAGCGGATATTTTCACCACGATACCTGAAACAGGGCTGAAAATTTATCGGTACGATAAATTTTAGTTTGTGAAGTTTATAAACTAAATCGGATTATGAAACGTTTGGAAATTCTTTTGGATGACATTACACATTTAAAGGTAGATGCGATTGTGAATGCTGCGAATTCTTCGTTGTTGGGCGGAGGAGGTGTCGATGGGGCTATTCATCGGGCGGCCGGACCTGAATTGCTGGAGGAATGCCGGAAATTGAACGGTTGCCCGACAGGAGAAGCGAAGATTACGAAAGGGTATCGTTTGCCGGCGGCTCATGTGATACATACGGTAGGACCGGTTTATCGGGACGGCGGGCATCATGAACCGGAATTGTTAGCCTCCTGTTATCGTAACAGTTTGCGGCTGGCAGTAGAGAACGGGTTGAAAACCATCGCTTTCCCCTGTATCAGTACCGGAGTATATCGTTATCCCAAACTTGAGGCTGCCCGGATCGCGTTCCGGGAGATCACTCGTTTTTTGGCTGTTTATCCCGGTTTTGAACAGGTGATTATCGTCTGTTTCGGGCCGGAGGACTTCAATATATATAACCGGCTTTTGGCAGAAGGGCCGGAAGCTTAAGAAAGATCGGCTCGCATGCGCTTTATACCTCCGATAACAATACCGTAATTTATCAGGAGGATCAGGATCAGACTCCCCAGGAAATATTGCCATCCCCAGGTATCCAGGATCACACCCGTACCCCAACCCAGCAAACTGGATCCCAGGTAGTAGGTGAGCAGATAAATAGAGATAGTGACCGAACGCTTGGAGAGATTGTAATCGCTGACAATACGGTTGCATAAAACATGTACGACGAAAAAATTGAAAGTAAATACAGCCAGTCCTAAAGTCACGACCCGGAAGTCGGTGATGTATAATAGTAAAATGCCGGCAGCTGAAACTAAAAACATGGCTTTTAATACCTTAAAATGAGTGAAGTACCGGGTGAGTCCGGCTGTCGCAATCGACCCGAAAATACCGAATATATACATTAAATAAATATAGTGGATATAATGTTCCGGGAAATTGAAAGGTGCTTTGGTCAGATAGAATCCCAGGTAATTGTATAAACACCCCCAGGATCAATCCTCCGGTCAGGTAGAAAGGGATCAATGCTTTTGAGGTGATCAGTTGGAGATTTGCTATGATGAGGGTATGAAAGCTTTCCTTGCGGGGCATAAAGTTGGTGGAGCGGGGGCTGAACAGTAAGAACAGTATGGCGAATAAGGCGCAGATCAAACCGATGCTGACCGATGCGATCCGCCAGGTGTAAAGGGCTCCGATCCAGGATGAAATGACTCGTCCGGCCATACCTCCCAATGCGTTTCCGGCGATATACAGGCCCATGATTTTCCCTTTGTTGCGGGACGATACCTCTTCCGCAATGTAAGCCATGGATACGGATGTGGCTCCGGATAATAGAAAACCTTTGGCAGCACTGAGCAAAATCAGCGGAAGAAAGGTCGGGGAGAAAGAGGCCGCAACGGAAAAGATCGACGAACTGAGTAAACCGGTACCGATCATTTTTTTCCGGGGAATGCGGTCGGCCACGAACATGGTGGTAAAAAGACCGAAGACCATTCCCAAAGTCGAAAAAGAAATAGCGAAACTGCTTTCGCTGGCCGAGAGAATAAAATCTTTGGCTAAATCCGGTAACAAAGGCTGGAAATAGTAGAGCTGGGCAAAACAGGAGAACCCCGATAAGAATACACATATTGAAATAATCAGGTCCTTCCGGTTCTCCTTTTTTTCTATGTCTGCAAAAGAAGTATTCATTGAAAACCGTGGAATGATATCTACCTTTAAAATCCGGTAAAATTACCATTGCAAAAATAGAGGGTGTCCAAAAAGTATTTGGCACCCTCGATTTATTCGTATCCCTATTGGAGACTGAAATCAAATATCCGATTCTACAAAGGGGTATTTTGCCTTTTTGGACACCCTCCTGTATATCCGGGGATATCGGATGAAAAAATCGGTGGGATAACAATACCGGGGGAGGCGGGGTTGGGCGGACAGGGAATGACTAGAGAAAAGAGTACAAGGCATGCTATCGTTTACAGACAGTTTGTCTTGTACTCATACCGGAGGAAAGAGATTGCCGGCCTATCCTGCCGGATCAGATCTTTACGACCCAAACAGCCAGTTTACTACCGGATACTGTAAACTTACCGTTTCCCTCTTCATCTATGGTTACTTCTTCCTGGCGGTTACCGGTAATTTCGTGCCATATTTCTCCTTGGTGTTCTGTGCCTACCTGCATAATTTTATCTCCGTCTTCACCGTTCGAGATCAGAAGGGCCAGGCCGGAATGCGGATGGGCTTCATCCCCTTTACGGGTGAAGCCGATTGTATTGGGGTGATCGAAATAGTCTAGCTGTTCGCCGTGGGCATATTTTTTACGGGCGTCCAATAAAATATCCAGGATCGGACGGTGAGGAGATTGCTTTCTTTTAATGCTATAATAATCGCCGTAGAAAATACAGGGATACCCGTCTTTTCTCAATAAGATCAAGCCATAGGCCAGAGGTTTGAACCAGTCTTTGACTTGAGATTCCAGGGAACTGTTTTTCTGGGAATCGTGATTGTCTACAAAAGTGACCGCTAAGTCGGGATGGTCGTTGACCAGGGTGTCGTTGAAAAGTTCTTGTAAATCGTAGTCCCTGCCTTTTTGTGAAGCCTGGAAAAAATGATAATGTAAAGGGACATCGAATAGGTCTATCTTATATTTAACCTCGGAAAGGTATTTGTCCAACGAGTCTTTATCGTTTTTCCAATATTCCCCTACGGCATAAAATTGTTGTCCTTGTTTAGCTCTGACGGCTTCGAGGAAATGTGCGATAAATTGATCGTTGATGTGTTTGATGGCATCGAGACGCATCCCGTCGAGGTGTAATTCCTGGCTGACCCAGATCCCCCATTTCTTCATTTCTTCCACTACTTCCGGGTGATCGAAGTCGATATCGGCAAACATCAGGAAATCGTAGTTGCCGTTTTCGTCGTCTACCCCCTCACTCCAGGTTTTTCCTTCACCGACAATCTGAAAAATTCCTTTTTTACCGGTAGCTACGTCGCAGTCGATGCCTGAAAAATGATACCAGTGCCATTTGAAATCCGAGTATTTATTTCCCCGGCCCGGAAAATTGAAACCGGTCCATCCTTCGATTTCATAGGGCTCACCGAGTTGTTCTGTTCTTTGGTCGGGGTTTACTTCCCGGGCCATGAATTTTTCGGTATAGTCCGCTCCGGCTTTGTGGTTCATCACGGCATCCAGATAGACACCGACCTGATTTTTGTGCAGCTCGTCGATCATTTCCTGTAGTTGCTGTTTGGTACCGTATTTTGTCCGGATGGTTTCTTTTTGATCGAATTCTCCCAGATCATAAAGATCATAAGTACCATATCCTTCATCGTCTTGTTTCAGGGCTTTGTAGGCTGGGGGAATCCAGACAGCCGTAATTCCGATCGCATGTAAATGAGAGGCATCCCGTTTCAACTGATTCCACAAATCCCCATCGTTGGGCATATTCCACTCGAAATATTGCATCATGACTCCGTTTTCCATATTTTTTTGTATTGGTTTCCTGTTTAAAACGAAATTTTACGCCATAAAGTTCTTATGATAAGATTATTTAGAAACTTCTGATCTTTTCTGACGTTAAAAGAGTATCGAACGGCGTGTCATTCGACAGTTTCATACCGGACTCCATGATCGGCCATTTTGTGGCCGTAAAAAAGTGTTCGTAGGGTATATAACTTTATAAATTAATTTAACCCGTTCGTTTTAACCGAAACAGATATGGAACAGAATAACAGAATTTGGTGGAAAGAAGCGGTGGTTTATCAGATATATCCCCGTAGTTTTAAAGACAGTAATGGTGATGGAATCGGAGATTTATGCGGAATCATTTCCTGTTTGGATTACATCAAAAGCCTGGGAGTCGATGTGATTTGGCTGAATCCGATTTATGCTTCGCCTAATGATGATAATGGATACGATATCAGTGATTACCGGGCTATTATGAAAGAGTTCGGAACGATGGAAGATTTCGATTTGTTACTTCGGGAAGTGCATGCCCGGAATTTAAAACTGATACTGGATTTGGTCGTAAATCATACCAGTGACGAGCATCCCTGGTTTCAGGAAGCCCGCAAGTCGCGGAAGAATCCGTATTATACCTATTATCACTGGTGGCCGGTGGAACAGGAAACTCCTCCCTTGCGTCCGAGTTATTTCGAGGAGTCGGCCTGGACTTACGACCCTCATACCCGGGCCTGGTATTTACACTATTTTTCGCGGAAACAGCCCGATCTCAATTGGGAAAACCGGGAGGTGAGAGAAGCGGTGTATGATATGATGCGTTTTTGGTTCGATAAAGGAATCGATGGTTTTCGGATGGATTCTATTCCTTTGATCGCTAAAGACCCGGCTTTCCCGCCTATCGACCGGAAGAAGTATCCGGATTTGTTTTCTTCTTATGCACATGGACCTCATTTGCACGAATATTTGCACGAAATGAACCGCGAAGTATTGAGTAAATACGATATAATGACCGTTGGAGAAGGTTCGGCCGTTACTTATAAAGAAGTGGAAAAATTTGTCGGGCCCGAGCGGCAGGAATTGGATATGTTATATGGATTCGGCCCTTCGGAAGTCCGGAATTATACAACGGCCGATTGTCCCGATTCAGGTATCGGCTATAGCCTGATCGCTTTGAAAAAAATGTTCTCCGGTTGGGATAAAGCGGTCGGGAAGGGATGGCCTGCCATTTATCTGGGAAATCACGATCAGCCCCGGATGTTGAGTCGTTTTGGAGATGACCGCCCGCAATTCAGAGTATATGCCGCTAAGATGCTGGCGACTTTTTTACTGACGATGCGGGGCACTCCTTATTGGTTGGCAGGTGATGAAATCGGGATGTGTAATCCGAAGTTCGACCGGATCGGGGATTATCGGGATATTGCGACTTTGAACCAATATAAACAGATAGAAAAACGCAAAGGAGATACGCAATGGTTTCTTCAGATGCAGCAACAGACTTCCCGGGATAATGCGCGGACACCCTTTCAATGGGATAACTCGGGACAAGCCGGTTTTACAACCGGAATGCCCTGGATCGGAGTGAACCCCGACTATCGGAAAATCAATGTCGCGGCCCAGGAAAAAGATCCCTGGTCGGTATTGAACTATTTCCGGCAATTGATCGCTTTACGGAAAAGTTCTCCGGATCTTGTTTATGCCGGCTATACCTTGTTGGATGCAAAAAATCCCCGGACCTATACTTATCTCCGTAAAGGAGAAAAATATCACTATCTTGTTGTACTGAATTTCTCTTCCAAACAGGCTGAGGCTTATCCGGGAATCGATATGCAGGGAGCGGAAATTTTAATGTGCAACTATGGTGATTCGCCTCAGTTAGATAAGGTATTGTCTTTACGGCCATACGAAGCGGTGGTGATGCGGTCGGAAGAATTCGGCGGTTGACGGGAGTATGGTTTGGCACATAATTTTGTATCTTTGCGCTCTCTTTTTTAAGCGATGGAGCGGATTATTTTTATCTTATCATATGAGAAGCGTTGGGATTGCTGGATGGTGTATGCCAACCGGGCAATAGATGCCGGTGATTTTTTTCAAAGTATAGGTCGGTATATCGGGGATGAAGACCTGGAAGTATGGCCTGTAGTCAGAAAGATTACGGAAACGATCCGTAAGTACGATACCCCTATGCTTTTCAAACAGTTTGGCCGGAAAAAATTTAAGGATGAACGTATGTTTCTGCAAAAAGTGGAGGAAGCGTATATCCGTGAAGATATCCGGCCTTATATCGATAAGTATGTCGCACAGGTACTGGATGAACTGACCGAAGCGGGTTGTCCTTTGTTTTTGAAAACCAGTCGTTTAGATAATTTTTATAAGAATCAGCGCCTGATGCTTAAATCCGTTCCTTTGCGGGCATTGTTGAAATTCGAAAGGACAGGGGAGTTTACCCGTTATATTTTGCGTTTGACAGATGGAGAAAAGACCTTTTATCCCAGTGATTACGCGTTGAAGGTGCTGACCCGGCGGCCTTGCCGGGTGGTTTCAGGCAGGCAGCTATTCCGTTTCCCGGAAGATTTCGACGGGCAGCGTTTGCAACCTTTTTTGCAGAAAAGGGAGATTATGATCCCCAAGGCAAACGAAAGTATCTATTTCCGGCGTTTTATCCTGAAAAATGTACGGCATGAAGAGATCGAGGTACAAGGTTTCGACGTGATCGTCCGGGAAGTAGAAAAACAGGCCTTCCTGTCACTTGAACGCGATATACTCGGCATGCCGGTCCTGGTGATGGAATATAAATACGGTAATCAATATATTCCCGGCTGGTCGTCCCGGAAAGCTTTGGTGGAATTATATACGGAAGGAGACCGCTATGCTTTCTATAAGGTCAGCCGGGATCCGGAATGGGAACAGCTGCAAGCCCGGCAATTGGTTGCTTTGGGGATCAGGAACGATACGGAAGGGTATTTCCATTTGCCGGAAGTTACTGTGATGACCTGGAAGACTGAAAAAGAAACCGAAGATCGGGACAAAGTGAGCGGGGAGGTTATTGCCGATGCCTGGCAGAAGACCGTGACCTGGGTACAGACACATGGGGATGAGTTGAAAGCGATGGGGATCGGCTTCACTCAGAAAACATTGCGCCGGGCCTATTATATCGGAGCCTGGCAGATCGATAGTTCGGTATCGGAAACGATGGATTGGTTCGAATTGAAAGCAGAAGTTATTCTGACTGATGGGCGCCGGATTCCTTTGCTTCGTTTCCGGGACCATATTCTGACGGGTAAACGTGAGTTTTTACTCGATGACGGCACTTTATTCCTGATTCCTGAAGAATGGTTCGCTACCTATACCGAGTTGCTTTTATTTGCTCAAGGAAGGGGGACTTCCTTATTTTTTCACCGCAGCCAGTATATTTTATTAAAAAACTGGGCGGAGACGACCTGTCATTTTTCATTGCCGGAGAATTTGCAGGAAGAGGTGACTCTGCCCTTTGATTTTCAGGTGACTTTACGTCCGTACCAGCGTTTCGGTTATGAATGGATGTACCGTTTGTACCGATGTGGCTTGGGAGGTTGTCTGGCCGACGATATGGGATTGGGAAAAACACTTCAGGCCATTGCCCTGATCTTGAAATACAGGCAGGAAGGAGTAAAAAAGCCTGTTGTAAACCGATGGCCTGACAGCGGAAAACAACTGAGTTTGTTCGATGCCCCGGAAGAGGTAAGCAGGCCGGATGAGGGAGATCGTTCATTGGTATACCATACCTGTCTGGTGGTTGTACCGGCTTCTTTGATCCATAATTGGCGGAATGAACTTCGGAAATTCGCTCCTCAGCTGACTGTGACTATCTATGCCGGAACTAACCGTATCGATTTGCGTTCATACCTGCAACGTTCGGATGTCGTATTGATCACTTATCATACTTTGCGGAACGATATCGATATTTTGTCCCGCCTGACTTTCGGTATCGTCGTTGCCGACGAAGCACAAATGTTAAAGAATCCGGGGTCTCAGCTCCATCAGGCTATGATGCGTATTCAGGGAAGGTGTTTTTGGGCTTTGTCGGGTACACCGATAGAAAATTCACTGACCGATTTGTGGGCTGTGATGAATTGGGTGAACCGGGGATTACTCGGATCACAGCGTTTTTTCCGCGATCATTTTATCCGTCCTATATTGGCCGATGTAGAAGGGCGGATGAGCGAAGCTTTGCGTAAACTGATCGCTCCGTATATTTTACGCCGTACCAAAGAAGAAGTGTTGGCCGATTTGCCGGATCTCACAGCCGAGTTGGTCGTTTGTGAACCCGAAGAGGAACAGCGGAAGGTATACGAAGAGGAACAGTCCCGGGTGAGAAATTATATCTTGAGTGAGAGAGAGAATCAAGGGGAATTACGAAGTGATTTTATGGTTTTAAAAGCTCTGATCCGATTGCGTCAGATCGCCAATCATCCCCGTTTGGTCGAAACTGGGTATGAAGGAAATTCCGGAAAATTTAGTGAGGTATTCCGTATGTTGGGAGAAGTGATTGCTTCCGGACACAAGGTGTTGGTTTTTTCTTCTTTTGTAAAATATCTTAAAATGGTAGCTGAAGAAACAATGGTCCGGGGATGGAAATATGCGATGCTGACAGGTTTGACTGCCGACCGGGAACAGACTATCCGGCATTTTCAGGCCGACCCGGAATGCCGGATCTTCCTGATTTCTTTGAAAGCCGGTGGGGTAGGCTTGAATCTTACCGAGGCCGATTATGTATTTATTCTCGATCCTTGGTGGAATGTCGCTGCTGAAAATCAAGCCGTTAGCCGGGCCCACCGGATCGGGCAAAAACGGGCGGTATTCGTCTATCGTTTTATTACTGCCGGAACACTCGAGGAAAAAATTCTGGCTATCCAGGAACGTAAACAACGCCTTGCCGATTCTGTCATAACAGCAGCTACTTCCATCCCTTTGACAGATGAAGAATTATTGGAAGTGCTCTGAAGGGAACCTTGAATTTGGAGAAAAGAGTACGGGAGAATCAAAGTTGACTCTTCATTTCTATATTGTTTCTTCAAAAAAAGTTGAATTATAGGAGTTTATAAAGTTCATGAGGTTCATAAAGTCGATGGATCCTGCGAGCGCATTTTTTTACGGCACTGGGGCGGCCGGCCGGCACCGGAAGTTACGTTAATGAAAGTGCCCGCAGGGTTCAGGACTTTACGAACTTTAACGATTAATTATTCCTGCTTATTTGAAAGCCCCCAGGCCGAAAAGAGCGAAATCATACCGGATCGGATCGACCGGATCGAATTCACGAAGACGCCGGGTAAGCTCTTCGACAGCTTTGGCATCGTTTTGTTTACGGGTAAGCAGACCGAGTTCGCGGCTTACATGGCCCGTATGCAGATCTAAAGGGATCAATAGGGCGGAGGCCGGGATACCTTTCCATAGTCCGAAATCGATACCGCTGTGGTCGTGTCTCACCATCCAGCGAATAAACATATTCACTCTTTTGGCGGCTGAGCCTTTGTCTACACACGCGATGTGGCGGAGTACCCGGGGCTCGGCCGGAAGGGTAGTGAAAATCCGATACCAATGGCGTAATACCTCGAACATATCCCCGTGTATTTGCCAGGCGGTGGTGAAGACATTTTCCAACCCTCCTTCATGGCGGTAGATATGGGCTAAGGAACGTAAAAAATAACTACAGTCATAACCGTTGAAAGTGCGGTGTTTGAAATGTTCGAAACGGGTGAAATCGCTTTCCCGGGCATGCAGGACGAAGTCATAAGGAGCATAATCCAGGAGCTGCATGAGTTCCTTACACTTTTTTATGATGGTCGGACGTTGCCCCCAAGCCAGGGAGGCTGCCAGAAAACCGGCTATTTCGATGTCTTCTTTCTCTTCGAATAATTTAGGAATTTGAATGGGATCGGTATGGATAAAAAAATCGGAATGGCAATATTCCTGATATTTTTCATCGAGTAGTTGTTTTATTTCTAGTGATGTCATATTCGGTCGGGTTTGGTGGCTCTGAGCATTTCTCTTTTTCCGGGAGGTCCGGGCAGGCGTTTTAAGGTGAAACCGACTTCGCGTAAGGCTTGCTTGACTATCCCCTTGACACAATAAGTCACCAGGATTCCTCCCGGTTTCAATGCTTGGGCGAACCGGCTGAATACTTCCGGAGTCCAGAGATGGGGTTGCACTTCCGGGTTGAAGGCATCGAAATAGACGATATCGAATCGGGCCTGAAATTGTATAGACCGGAAATCTGTCCGGTATTTGTGTAAATGAAATAAAGGGGTAATCTGCTCTCCGCAATCCCAGGGGGCGTCGTGCAGCATGGCGAATGATCCGGGATCGGCAGCGGGAAGTTGATCCGGATAATGAAGACGATTTACTTCTTCGGGCGGTAACGGATATTTTTCCACACTGTGATAATCGAGCGGGAGCTGGAGTTCTTCGCTCCGCAATAAGCTTAAATAAGCATTCAGCCCGGTTCCGAAACCGGCTTCCAGAATAGACAACGGGACTTCGGTGGGCGGCCGATGTTCCGGGGAGGTCAGATAAAAATCCAGTCCGGCCCGGATAAAAATATGAATAGATTCCTGAATCGCTCCGTGTACCGAATGATAATGTTCATTCAGTTCAGGAACATATAAGGTTATACTACCGTCTTCTGTTTGAATCAATTGATGTGGCATCCTTTCAACAGATTTCTGCTCTGAGTAAATTGACGAATTCGATAATATCACTTTCTGTCGTGTCGAAGGAGCAGACCCAACGCACTTCCGAGGCATTTTCATCCCAAATGTAAAAGAAGCATTCCGACTGTAATTTGGTTATTTTATCGCGGGGGATGATAGCGAATACTTCATTGCCTTGCACCTCTTGAGTGATGCGGATTCCCGGGATTTTAGCCGCTTCGTTGGCTAACATCCGGGCCATCCGGTTGGCATGTCCGGCGGTCTTTAGCCAAAGGTCGTGTTTCAGGACTGCCGAAAATTGGGCGGCGATGAAACGGGTCTTCGAGTGAAGTTGCATCAGTTGCTTACGGATATATTGTACCTCTTTGGCGACTTCCGGGTTGAAAAAGACGACAGCTTCTCCAAACATCATCCCGTTTTTAGTACCTCCGAAACTCAATACATCGATACCGACCCGGGAGGTGATGTCGCGGGGATCACATCCCAGATAGGCGACGGCATTCGAAAGACGTGCTCCGTCCATGTGTACATACATCCGATGGGCATGGGCATAATCGCAAATTTCTTTTAATTCGGCAGGAGTATAAACCGTCCCTAATTCGGTACATTGAGTCAGGGAAATCATTTTAGGTTGTGAGTGATGTTGTTCTCCGAAACCGTGCATGTGGTTTTGGATAAGACCGGTTGTCAGTTTCCCGTCGAAAGTTGGGACGGTCAGTAGTTTACAGCCCGATTGTTTCTCGATCGCTCCGCATTCGTCCACATTGATATGGGCGGTTTCGGCACATATAACGGCGTTATAGGAATGGGTGAAAGCAGATAGGCTGAGTATGTTTGCCCCTGTACCGTTATAGACGAAAAATACACGGATATTTTCTCCAAAAACATTTTTGAAATCCTGTATGGCTTTTTCAGAATAAACATCTTCTTCGTAAGAATGCTGATGCCCATAGGCTGCCTCTTCCAGTGCTTTGAATACTTCCGGTAATACGCCTGAAAAATTATCGCTTCCAAAACCTCGAATCATGATAAAAATTAGAATTAAAGATAAAACGATTCAAAGATAATGAAATTAATCCCTAATCTCCAATCTTTCCCTTCTAATCCCTTTTTTTCCGGAGTATCCATTTTAGCATAACGATGAAAATTAAAAAAGAGGATACAAAGAGTAGAAAATGGCCGTATTTCAGGTCGGGGCGTTTATCGAGTATTCCGATCGCTCCGATAAACAGGCCGACCAGAAGTATCGCATAAGCGAGCCGTGAGGCTCCGTTCCGGAGCATTTTCCGGAATTCAGGAACATCCGTGATTTGTAACTCGTGTTTGATTTCGCCTTGTTTGAGTTTGTATAATATCTCGCTGATATCTCCCGGAGCGGTTTGCAGGAGGGTGGCATATCCTTTTAAGGTTTGGAAAAGCGAGGCGGCCATCTTTCGCGGAGAAAATTGAGTCATGACAACCTCTTTGGCGTAAGGGATGATGAGCTTGGCAAAGGGGATGTCCGGGTCCAGACGTTCGGCCACTTTCTGGATTGTGGCCAACGCTTTGGCCAGCATAAAAATACCGGTAGGCAGACAAAGTCCGTATTTGGTGATCAGGTCGATACAATCCTGGATCATCTTGGCGTAATTGAATTTCTCGATCGGGAGTTGGGAGAAGCGTTTAATCATTTGTTGCAGGCTGAAAATCAAATCGTCCCGTTGGTCGAAAAAACGTTGATCACAAAGCCGGATCATGGAGTCGGCCAGGCCGATAGGATCCCGGCGGGCGAAACCGATGGAAAGGTTGGCCAGAAAATCCATTTCCCGGGGACGGAGAGCTCCGACCATCCCGAAGTCGATAAAGGCGATCCGATTGCCCGGCAGGATGAATAAATTACCCGCATGAGGGTCGGCATGGAAAAAACCTTCCTTGAAGACCATGATCAGCAAGGCTTCCGCTCCGTTGAGGGCTATTTGTACCGGATCGAGTCCGGCAGCCTTCAGCTGAAGCGGATCGTCCGGCGACATACCGAAGATCCGTTCCATAATGAGCATCCGGTGGGTCGTATGTTTCATGTCGACATGGGGAATGTAGATCCGGGGATTGTCTTTGAATATATCCCGGAAACGCAGGATGTTCGTGGCTTCGTTATAATAATTCAATTCCTTGAATATGCTTTCGCCGAACTCGTCGACGACTCCTACGATATTGATGGCAGCCATTTCGGGGTATTCCAGGGCTAATTTCTTGGCCAGATAGCGCATGAGGTATAAGTCTAGTTTGATTTTCTGGTCGATATTCGGGCGGCGGATTTTGATCACGACGTCTTTCCCGTTTTTCAGACGTCCGGTATACACCTGGCCGATAGAAGCCGAAGCGATACAATGTGGATTGAATTCTGAAAAAACATCCTTGATTTCGGCCCCTAATTCATCTTCAATCAGGCGGATCGCCAGATGGTCGTCGAAAGGGAGGGCATTGGTCTGTAATTTCTTCAATTCTTTTCTGAACCGTTCGGAGAGTATATCCGGCCGGTCGGCCAGGATCTGACCGAATTTGATATAAGTTGGTCCCAGATCCTCTATGGTCAGCCGCAGCCGTTCCTGGGTGGTATATACTGGTTTATGTTGGCGGATACGGCGCTTTCGGATACGACGCCCCAGAAAAGTATGGGAAATCATTTCCTTAAAACCGTGTTTGACCAGAATACTACCGATTTGAATGATTCTGGTGATCTTCAGATACCCTACGTATACATCTGTAATTCTCATTGCTCTTCGGGTTTAGAAGGTTGGGGAGGAAACGAAGCATCTTCCAGTAAAGCATTCAGCTTTTCTACAGCTGTTGTGAGTTGATCGAGGGTTTGAGTAAGCTTTTTATCCCGGCGGGGAGTGAATAACTGACGCAATAATAAAGTGCTGTTCAGCCCTTCCATAGCTCCTGCTATATGATCACTGAGCCGACGGGCTGCTTCCGGATCTTTATGAGTCTGTTGTTCGATAATTTTGGATACCTTTTCGATAAAAGCATCCCGGTCACTGAGCGAGGCATTGATGGAAGCCCGTAAAAGCAAATATAATAAGTCGTTTGTCATACCGATTACTTTAAGCATTGTCGATTGCAAAATATTAAACGAAAAAAGATGTGTTTAGTTGCAAAGAAGAAATTTTGCAGATTATTTTCTATTTTTGTAGGCTCTTAGAAATTTAAGATGATTTGTATATGGAGTGGATACATACTTTATTTTTCGGATCGGGAATCGGGCATTCGATTTTATTGGTAGCTATCGTTATCTTTATCGGGATATATCTGGGAAAAGTAAAAATAGCAGGTGTTTCTTTAGGAATTACCTGGATTCTGTTCGTCGGTATTATTTTCAGCCATTGGGGAATGCGGATGGATGCGCATGCTTTGCACTTCCTGAAAGAATTCGGACTGATTTTGTTTGTTTATTCAGTTGGTTTACAGGTAGGACCCGGTTTCTTCGCTTCTTTTAAAAAAGGCGGGCTTACCCTGAATTTACTAGCGGTATTGGTGATTGTACTGGGTGTTGCAATTACCTGTGTTTTATATGTCGTGACCGGTTTGCCCGTCACTACGATGGTGGGTATTCTCTCCGGGGCGGTGACGAATACGCCGGGCCTGGGGGCTGCGCAACAGGCTTATTTCGATATGACCGGTAAGGAAGGTACCGAAATCGCTATGGGCTATGCAGTGGCTTATCCTTTGGGTGTGGTGGGGATTATCGCAGCACTCATCCTGATTCGTTATATTTTCCGGATTTCTTTCGATAAAGAGACTGAATCTGCCCAAAGTCAGCTGGAAGAAAAAGAAGCACGGGCGACCCATGTTTCCGTCCGGGTGAAAAATCCGGCTCTGTTCGGTAAAGAAGTGGAGGCCGTCGCTACGTTGATCGATAAGAAATTTGTGATTTCCAGGGTGTTGCACGAGAATAATGATTTGGAGATCGCTTATTCACGCACACATCTACAGGCCGGAGATAAATTATTTATCATTGCTGCCAAGCAAGATATGGATGCGATAATCGCTTTTATCGGTGAAAAAATAGAGATGCATCGTTCTGAGTGGGAGAAGCTGGATTCCAAGTTGGTTTCGAAACGTATCATGATTACCCGTTCGGAAATCAATGGAAAAATGCTGGCTCAACTTCATTTACGCGGAGGATTCGGTGTCAATATCACCCGGGTAAACCGGGCCGGAGTGGATTTGGTGGCTAGTCCGGGGTTGGAATTGCAGATCGGTGACCGGGTTACGGTTGTCGGAACGGAAGATAGTGTGAAAAGTGTAGAGAAAATATTGGGTAATTCACTCCGGAGGTTGCGGGAACCCAATCTGGTACCTATTTTTCTGGGGATCGCTTTGGGTATTTTGTTAGGGAGTATACCTTTTACTTTTCCGGGAATTCCGCAACCGGTGAAATTGGGATTGGCAGGAGGACCTTTGATTACCGCTATTTTGATCAGTAAGTTCGGACCCCATTATAAATTGGTTACTTATACGACGATGAGTGCCAACCTGATGTTGCGCGAAATCGGTATCTCTTTGTTTCTGGCCTGTGTCGGTTTGGATGCAGGGGTCGGATTTGTGGATACGGTGGTGAATCAAGGTGGTTTTGCATGGATCGGATATGGGTTTATCATTACCTTCGTGCCTCTGATGATAGTCGGCAGTATTGCCCGTTGGTGTTATAAGATAAACTACTTCACTTTGATGGGATTGATTGCCGGGAGTACCACCGATCCGCCTGCATTGGCTTATTCGAATGGTGTTGCCGGAAATGATATGCCGGCAGTGGGATATGCTACCGTTTATCCTTTAACGATGTTTTTACGCGTTTTAACAGCCCAGTTATTGATACTTATTTTGTAAATTTGCACAATCGTATATTAATTCAGTATTCCTATGTCTTACGGTATAGCAGATTTGAGTATAGTTCCCATGCGGAGTGAAAAATCGGAACGGAGTGAGATGGTTTCTCAGATTCTTTTCGGTGAGGTATTTGAAATACTGGAGGTGGATGAGAAATGGGTATATGTCAGGATGTTGCATGATCGTTACGAGGGGTGGATCGATCGGAAAATGTATCTTGAAGTCACCGAAGAATTTATCGGTAAATACAAAGCCGAGGTATCTGTATTGGCTACGGAAGTGTTTAATATAGTCGTGAAAGACGGTGATTACGGGAATAAATTGGTGGTTTCGGGTAGTGTATTTCCTTTTTTCGATGCCACGACCAAGAAGATGCAGATCGGAGGAGATACCTATACTTTGGTCAGTAAAATGAAAGATGTCGGCATCGATAGTCTGAGGGATCTGATTATCGGTTATGCCTTGATGTATTACAATACGCCTTATCTTTGGGGAGGACGATCACCCTATGGGATCGATTGTTCGGGGCTTTCCCAGATTGTTTACCGGATGGCGGGAATCGATTTGCCGCGGGATGCTTCGCAGCAGGTGACGCTCGGACAGAATTATTCCTTCCTCGAAGAAGCGATGCCCGGTGACCTGGCTTTCTTCGGAGACGAGACCGGAGCGATCACTCATGTCGGAATCATTTGGGAACAAAACCGGATCATCCATGCTTCCGGGAGGGTACGGGTGGACAAAATCGACCATCAGGGAATTTTCAACGAAGACTTGAAACGTTATACCCATAACCTGAAAGTCATCAAACGAATCCTGAACGATTAAAAGGCCATAAAGTCGAACCCTTTTAACTCATACAACTCTTCTAACTCTGTAACTCTTTTAACTCTGTAACTCTGTAACTCTGTAACTCTGTAACTCTGTAACTCTGTAACTCTTTTAACTCTGTAACTCTTTTAACTCTGTAACTCTTACAACTCTTTTTTTTCAAATCATTTCCCCCGCTTCCGGTCCGCAACAAAAAAGCAGATCCAGAATACTCAGATTCGGGGTAAATGGAAAACGGTCGCTGAAAGTCTGGCGGTAAGGTTTCGGGATATAATCACAACCGGGTTGTCTATGGGAAACTTTGGGGTGGATAGCATTACGCAGATCCCTGTAATTGATATCCCCGATCGCGATATAATCCGTTGTAAGCCGGATGTCCCGTTTCAGTTTCAGAAAATCCAGTATAGTCGTTAAGATGGCCAGGTTATGGTCGAAAAGATAAGTCTCCTGCTTTTCAAAAAAAGGCATTAAATCGTCGATATAATATTCGTAATAAGGAGAATTTTTGTAAGCCGATTCGATACCCCGGAAGTGTAATTTTTGCCAGGGAGTCGGATACACGATTTTCAGGTCTTTTATCAGGGTTTTGCTGTTGGCTTTGGCTACCGGGACGGTCAATGCGATCACGCCGTTTGCGGTCATGATTTCACAACGGTTACGGTAACTCTGTTTTCCGAAGTTTTCATATTGCTCGATATACGTTACTTCTGCTTTTTTAAGACAAGAGAAGTAAGCTATCGGTGGAAAATAAGCTGTCGTTAATAAAAAAGGATTCATAATAGATGTGCTTAATGAGCACAGGCAAAAATAGTAAAATATTTTTTGACTTCTCTGTTTGGTATATTTTTCCTCAATTTGTCGTAATAATTTAGCAGAAGTGTGTAAAAATTGTCATCTAAAAGTAACAAGTGTGTAATTTGCAAATTTTTGTCGTTAAAATATTGATAAAAATTTGTGAATATGCGGATTCCTTGCTATCTTTCGAATGCTGAATTGAACTGAACATAGCTACGTCTGATCGAGGATTTCTTTTCGGAACCGGAAAAAATAATTGCTTTTTTCCTCCGTTAACCGGAACATTTCCGCTGATAGAGCGTATAATGTTTGTTTGTATCCGGTAAAATAGCTGAAATAATAATATTTTATCGTAAACTTTGGTCAAGATTTTCAGAGATGTGAAAGGAAGTTAATGAATAGAATGTGTGGGGTGTAGGTGCGATAGTATTAAGTGATGGATGAATAGGTGTGAATATTTTACCGGGGGAATATTTTAAACGGTATGAAATGAAATTTGATATCACAGTCAACGATCCTTTGCTGGAACCTTTTCTTCCTGTTATCCGGCGTCGCCATGAACGCAGTGTGCTGAAAGAGTTGGAATTTACCAACCGGAAAAAAAGACTTGCCGACATTTTTAATAATTATCTTTATTTTGGTTTGCACCGGCTTCCTGGAAAAGGTTGGGTATTCCGGGAATGGGCTCCTCATGCTACGGCGATTTATCTGATCGGAGAATCGAATGACTGGCAACGAAGGGAGAATTTTAGCTTCCACCGGCTGGAGGGAGGGGTTTGGGAATTGGAATTACCCGAAGAAGCCCTCTGGCATGGGATGGATTACAAGTTCTGGGTAGAGTGGCCCGAAGGAGGAGGTGAACGGATTCCCGGGTATGTAAACCGGGTTGTACAGGACGATCTGACTAAAATTTTTTCAGCGCAGGTCTGGCAACCCGAACAAGTCTACCGGTGGCGTTATTCCGGCGTAGGAAGAAGGGAGCATCCTTTGATCTACGAAGCTCATATCGGTATGAGCATGGAGAATCGCCGGGTGTCTACGTTTAATGAATTCCGGGCTTATGTATTGCCCCGGATTGTAGATCTGGGATACAATATGATTCAGCTGATGGGGATTCAGGAACATCCCTATTATGGTTCTTTCGGCTATCAGGTATCGAATTTTTATGCGGTCAGTTCCCGATTCGGAACACCCGACGACCTGAAACGTCTGATCGATGAGGCACATGGATACGGTATCGGTGTGATCATGGATCTTGTGCATTCTCATGCAGTCAAGAATGAAGCCGAAGGATTGAGTTGTTTTGCCGGAGATTATAACCAGTATTTTTATCCTGGTGAACGGGGTGAACATCGATTGTGGAATTCCCGTTGCTTCGATTATGGAAAAAATGAAGTGATCGGTTTTTTGTTGTCGAATTGTAAATATTGGCTGGAAGAATTTCATTTCGATGGCTTCCGTTTCGATGGGATCACCAGTATGCTGTATTGGGATCATGGTTTAGGGCGTGATTTTACGGAATACAAATTTTATTACGACGGTAATCAGGATGAAGATGCGATTACCTATCTGACTTTAGCCAATAAGTTGATCCATGAGGTGAATCCGGAAGTGATCACGATTGCCGAAGATATGAGCGGTATGCCGGGTTTAGCGATGCCTGTCGGCGAGGGAGGATTAGGTTTCGATTTTCGTATGAGCATGGGAGTACCGGATTATTGGATCAAATTGATCGAAGATAAAAAAGATGAGGAGTGGCATGTCGGGGATATGTTTTACGAACTGACCAACAAACGTCCGGAAGAGCATACCATCAGTTATGCCGAAAGTCACGATCAGGCTATGGTAGGGGATAAAACCATTTTTTTCCGTTTGGTCGACAAGGATATCTATACTTCGATGAGTGTTTTCGACCATAGCCTTCGGGTCGACCGGGGCATGGCGCTCCATAAAATGATCCGGCTGATGACGATAGCCACTGCCGGCGACGGATACCTGAATTTTATGGGGAATGAATTCGGCCATCCCGAATGGATCGATTTTCCCCGGGAAGGAAATAATTGGAGCTACGAACATGCCCGCCGGCTGTGGAGTCTGGTAGACGACAAGGATTTGCGTTTCCGTTTTCTGAACGAATTCGATAAAGCGATGATTTCTTTAGCAAAGAAAGACGGCTTTTTTAAACCTATCCCACTGCCTGTCGTAAGAGATAATGAGAGACAGATATTGGTTTTCCGGAGAGGCGCTTATCTGTTTGTTTTTAATTTTAATCCCCAAAGTTCATTCTCCGACTATCGGTTCGAGGTGGAAGCGGGAAAATATTTGCCGGTATTGGATACCGACAATCAGTTGTTCTCCGGTTTTAACCGGATCGATGACGGGCTGGAACATTTTACCCTTTACCGGGAAGGACGAAACTGGTTGAGTCTCTATATTCCTTCCCGTACGGCTGTTGTCCTGCAATTGCAGGAGGAAAACTTTAAAATGAAAAAATAAAATAGATATAAAGACGTTATTATGGCTTATTTGAAATTTAATAAGGATGAATTGGTGAATCTGGAATATTCACTGAAGCGGGAAGTGTTGGCGACAAACCGGGCAGGAGGATATATGTCTTCTACTATTATCGGATGTAATACCCGGAAGTACCACGGATTACTGATATTGCCTATAGAAGAATTCGATGGGGAGAATCATGTGTTGCTGTCGAACCTGGACGAGACGGTCATCCAGCATGGACGTGAGTTTAATTTGGGTATCCATAAGTATCCGGGTAATTATGAACCCCGGGGACATAAATATATTGTCGATTTCGAGTACGAACCGGTATTTACCCTGACTTACCGGGTGGGAGGCGTACAGCTCAAAAAAGAGATTATTCTGGTACACAACGAACCTCAGGTCCTGATCCGTTATACTTTGCTGGATGCCCATTCCGATACGACGTTGAGATTGAAACCGTTCCTGGCTTACCGGAATATCCATCGCTTGTCGAAAGCGAATATGATGGTCAATACCAAATATCAGGAAGTTGAAAACGGGATCCGCTCCAAATTGTATAATGGTTTTCCATACCTGAATATGCAAATCAGCAAGAAGAACGAGTTTATCGCTACTCCCGACTGGTATTATAACATCGAATACATAGAAGAACAAAACCGGGGATATGATTTCAGGGAAGATTTGTTCGTACCGGGGTATTTCGAATTTCCGATAAAGAAAGGGGAAAGTGTGATTTTTTCTGCTTCTGTCGATGCGGTGTCTACCGGACGGTTGAAAACCAAATTCCAGAAATTGTTGGATAACAGGGCTCCCCGTAATAGCTTTGTGAGTTGTCTGAAATATTCGGCTTCCCAGTTTATCGTGAGAAGAGGAAAAGAAACCGAGATCATGGCAGGATACCCCTGGTTCGGAAGATGGGGAAGGGATACCTTTATTGCTTTGCCGGGAGTGACCCTGGCTGCGGCGAATGATGTCAGGACTTGTAAAGAAGTTCTCGACACGATGATCCGTCAGCTGAATAACGGTTTGTTCCCGAATATCGGTAAAGATAAAAATGCTTCCTACAATTCGGTCGATGCTCCGATGTGGTTTTTTAAAGCCGTTCAGGAGTATGGAGAAGCCGTTCAGGACGATGCTGCTGTCTGGAAGAGCTACGGGGCGAAGATGAAGGCCGTTTTGAAAGCTTACCGGGATGGAATCAACGAATATGTGAAGATGGTGGATAACGGTCTGATCTGGGCCGACGAACCGGGAAAAGCACTGACCTGGATGGATGCCATTGTCAATGGCGTACCGGTTACTCCACGCGGAGGCTATCAGGTGGAAATCAATGCTCTTTGGTATAATGCTATTTGCTATACCCTGAAACTGGCCGGGCAGGCCGGAGATAATAAGTTCGTGAAAGAGTGGAAAGATATGCCTGACAAAGTAAAAGAAAGCTTCCTGAAAGTATTCTGGAATGAAGAAAAAGGCTATTTGGCCGATTTTGTCAATGGAGGCGGACAGAATGTTTTTGTACGTCCGAACCAAGTCATCGCCTGTTCGCTCGAATATAGTCCGTTGTCGGACGAGATGATACATGGCGTGCTCGATGTCGTGAAGAACGAATTACTGACACCGAAAGGCTTACGGACACTGGCACCTAAGAATCCGGCCTATGAAGGCACCTACGAAGGAGATCAGGCAACCCGGGACAGAGCTTACCATCAGGGAACGGTTTGGCCTTGGCTGCTCGGACCTTATATCGAAGCTAATTTCCGGCTTTATGGGAAAAAATTTGCGAAAACAGCCCGCGAATTATTGGCCAATTTCGAAGAAGATATGACTGTGTATGGAGTTTGTTCTATCGGGGAAATTTATGACGGAAATCCTCCTTATACTCCGAATGGGTGTATATCGCAAGCCTGGAGTGTGGGGGAGATTCTGAGAAGTATGGCTTTGCTGGAGAAGTTTTGTAAAGATGATAGATGACAGATGGGGAAGAGGCAGACGAGAGGAATGAAGTGGAAAACTTCGGATAGGGAAACACGATAAGGGGAACGAAGGTTTCGCACGATTGCAAAAAAAATTAATTATAATTATATGAAAACTAGAGTATTGATGTTTGGCTGGGAGTTTCCACCTCATATTGCCGGAGGATTGGGAACTGCATGTCTGGGATTGACCCGGGGATTGGCTAAACAAGGTGTTGAAGTGCTCTTCGTCATGCCGAAAGCGAGCGGTGATGAAGATCAGAGTGCTGCCAAAATTATTAACGCCAGTGATGTGGAGTCTTTGTACCAATACCATGATGTGGAGGAATATTGGAAAAATATCGATTTTATGGAGGTAGGCTCTAATCTGATGCCGTATATGGATCCCGAGACATTTACCCGGGAAGTGAATAAGAGTGTTCTGGAAGGAAGCGAAGAAAATCGGATTGAATTTAAGAACAAATATCAATTTTCCGGTAAATACGGGGCTAATCTGATGGAAGAAGTGGCTCGTTATGCTCTGGTTGCTGCTACGATTGCAAGACAACAACAGTTCGATGTGATCCATGCTCACGACTGGTTGACCTATGCTGCGGGTATCGCTGCTAAAAGAGTGTCCGGTAAACCTCTGGTGGTACACGTACATGCCACTGAATTCGATCGTAGTGGTGAGAATGTGAACCAAACGGTCTATAACCTGGAACGGCAGGGGATGCTGGAAGCCGATCGGGTGGTGACCGTCAGTAATCTAACCCGGAATATCGTCATTACCCGCTATGGGATCAATCCGGATAAAGTGGTGACGGTACATAATGCCGTTGATTTTCAGTCGTATTCCGAAATGGAAGTCGAGAGAGGGGTAAAAGAAAAGGTCGTGACCTTCCTGGGACGGATTACTTATCAGAAAGGACCCGAATATTTTATCGAGGCAGCGAATAAAGTGTTGAAACGTTATCCGAATGTACGTTTTGTTATGGCAGGTAGCGGGGATATGATGAACCGCTCGATCCGAAGGGTGGCTAAACTGAAGATTGCAACGAAATTTCATTTTACAGGTTTTTTACGTGGCCAGGATGTGCAAAAGATGTTTGCCCACAGTGATGTCTACGTGATGCCTTCGGTATCCGAACCTTTCGGGATTTCTCCGCTGGAAGCGATGCGCTCGGGGGTACCTACGATTATCTCTAAACAATCGGGAGTGGCCGAAGTGTTGAAACATGCGATCAAGGTTGATTTTTGGGATGTCGATGCCTTGGCGGATGCTATCTATGCTTTGCTGGCGTATCCGGCATTAGCTGAATTTGCAGCTAAATACGGCTTGAATGAGGTGAATACTTTAAAATGGGAAAATGCAGCGTATCTCTTAAAAACGATTTACGAAGAATTAAAAAGATAAAACAATAACAATTAAAATATGACTACTATGGATAAGAAAACGTTGTGTTTGTATTTCCAGGTGCATCAACCGATACGTTTAAGAAAATATCATTTTTTCGATATAGGCAAGAATAGCGATTATTACGACGATTTTGCCAATCGTACGATTACCCGTAAAGTGGCCGACCGTTGCTATTTACCGGCCAACCGGATGATGCTGGAGCTGATTCGGAAATACGGAAAGAATTTTAAAGTGAGCTTTTCTATCTCCGGAATGGTTATCGAACAATTCCGTGAATATGCCCCTGAGGTTATCGATAGTTTTAAAGAATTGGTGGCTACCGGATGTGTCGAAATATTGGCCGAAACTTATTCCCATTCCTTGGCTTCGCTGGTGGATGAAGGCGAATTTAAAAAACAGGTGAAACAACATGCTGATCTGATGAAAGAATTATTCGGGGTGAAACCGGTGACTTTCCGGAATACCGAACTGATCTATTCCGACGAGATTGGTGAGATGGTTGCCCGGATGGGATATAAAACGATGCTGACCGAAGGAGCACGGCATATCCTGGGGTGGAAGAGCCCGGATTATGTCTATACCAATTCGATTAATCCGAAATTGAAGCTGTTGCTGAAAAATTTCAGACTAAGCGACGATATCGCTTTCCGTTTTTCCGATAAAGGTTGGGATCAATGGCCGCTGACTGCCGATAAATATGCTTCCTGGCTGAATGCTGCCGACGGAGAGATTGTCAATCTTTTTATGGACTACGAAACTTTGGGAGAACACCAGGGAGGCGATACCGGGATTTTCGATTTTATAGCAGCTCTGCCGGCACAGATTTTTGCTTCTACCAATTTTGAATTTCTGACTCCTAAAGAGGCTGCCGCAAAACATCAACCGGTAGCTCCTTTGCATGTCCCTTACCCGATCTCATGGGCCGATGAAGAACGGGATGTCACTGCCTGGTTGGGAAATGAATTGCAGAATGAAGCTTTCGAGGAGCTTTATAAAATGAAAAATAAGGTCAATGCACTGAAAGATCCGGCGCTTACCCATGATTTCGATTGCTTACAGGCTAGCGATCATTTCTATTATATGTGCATCAAGCTATTTTCTGATGGAGCGATACACCAATATTTTACTCCCTACGACACTCCTTACGAGGCATTTATAAATTATATGAATGTGCTGAGCGATTTTATACGGAGGGTAGAAGAAGAAACGGACCGGAAGAAGACAAGACATCCGAAAGAAGAAAAAGAACCGAAAGAAACCCGGAAAGTAATCGAAGCCCCGGAAACTTCGAAGGAAGAAACTCCAAAGACCGGGAGTGAGAAGAAAAAAGCAAGAACGACGACCAAAAAGAAATAAGCTTTTCGGGCTAAGCCGGAAAAAGATCGGTATAATTAGTCCGTAAAGTTCTTCAGGTTACTCCTTCGTTGCTTCAAGTTCATAAAGTGTGTAGAACCTGCGGACGTCTTCTTTATGGGACTTTCGGGTCCGGTCGGCCGTAGAGAAAAGTGCCCGCAAGGTCCGGGGACTTAATAAACTTGATCGCTCATGAACTAAACCGATTCAGGAAAGGCATTGCAGGAACAATGAATTTCCTGAATTTTGATTTTTTAGGTTTTGATTATCAACTTTTTGGATAAAAATATGTACCTTCGGGGCTCATTTAACACACGCAAAAGTAATATGGATAACAATAAATTGAAGAATCCCGCTTACCTTTTTGAAGTAAGTTGGGAAGTTTGTAATAAAGTGGGGGGAATTCATACGGTGATTTCGACCAAAGCCCTCAATATGGAAAAAGAATACAGCAGTAGTCATATTTTAATCGGCCCCGATGTCTGGCGTTATACCGAACAGAATCCTGAATTTATCGACGATCCCCGTTTGTTCAGGTCCTGGCGGCAGAGAGCAGCCCAGGAAGGCTTGCGTATTAAAGTAGGACGGTGGAATGTGGCTGGAAAACCGATTGTCATCCTGGTTGATTTCAGTACGTTCATTACGCAGAAAGATGAAATTTTTGCTTCTTTTTGGGAAAAATATAAACTCGATTCGATTAGTGGTCAATGGGATTACATCGAACCGGCCCTGTTCGGATATGCAGCAGGGAAAGTGATCGAGAGCTTCGTTCGCTTTAATTCTTCTATCCGGCAGCGGATTATCGCCCAATTTCACGAATGGATGACGGGAGCCGGATTATTGTATTTGAAAAGTGCGATGCCTCAGGTGGGATGTGTATTTACCACTCATGCTACCGTGTTGGGCCGTTGTGTAGCCGGGAATAATCTACCCCTGTACAGTGAGATGAAAAATTATGTACCCGAAGAACTGGCACGTCATTTCAATGTCATTTCCAAACAGTCTCTCGAGAAGACCGCAGCACATCAAGCCGATTGTTTCACTACGGTCAGTGAGATCACGGCTACCGAATGTGCTCATTTTCTGGATAAAGAAGTAGACCTGGTTACTCCCAATGGATTTGAGAATGTCTTTACGCCTTCCGAAGCCGAATGGGAAGGCAAACGAAAGGCCGGAAGAGAAAAATTTCTTCAGGTGGCACAGGCGATTTTGGGGCGTCCCGTAGCCGAAGACGCCTTGATCCTGGGTATCAGTGGACGGTACGAGTTTAAAAACAAAGGAATCGATGTCTTTATCGATGCCATGGGACAATTGAATCGTAACAACGGACTCGGTAAAGAGGTGTTGGCCTTTATTTTGGTACCTGCCGGACATGCCGGTGCAAACAAGGAATTGCTGCATAACCTGGAATTACCTTATCAGGCCGTTACCTCTACAGATCTTTATCTGACACATTATCTCAACGATAGTGCCAACGATCCGGTGATGAACCGTATCCGGGCACAAAAATTGCGTAATTCCGAGGAAGATAAAGTGAAGATCTTCTTCGTTCCCAGTTATCTGAATGGAGATGACGGGGTATTCAATATGCCTTACTATGATTTGCTGGTGGGGATGGATCTGACCGCTTTCCCGTCTTATTACGAGCCTTGGGGATATACTCCGCTCGAAAGTCTGGCGTTTAAAGTGCCTACCATTACGACCACTTTGGCCGGATTCGGACTGTGGGTGAAAGAACATTATAATATGAATCATCCCGGTATAGAAGTTATTCACCGCGAAGACGGTGATGCGTCCAATGTGGCTACGGCTATCGCCGAATGGGTAAAAAATTATACACAGGTCGGAGAAACTGAAATGCAGAAAGACCGGGACAATGCCAAAGATGTTTCCCGGATTGCACTTTGGGATAATCTGATCAATTATTATAAACAGGCTTATACGATCGCTTTGAACCAGGTCAGCGTACGCTTGAAAGACCTGCCTGCCAATATGAACGAATCGGTATCTTATATCGAAAAACAGCTCACGGTAAATAATCCCAGCTGGGTCAGTGTGATGATCCATCGCTCTATTCCCGAAAAACTGATCGCTCTGGAAGAATTATCCAAAAACCTTTGGTGGGCCTGGAATGAAGGTGCTCGTGAATTATTCCGGATGATCGATGTCGATAAATGGAGGGCTTGCGGTCACAATCCGATCATGTTGTTGGATTCGATTTCCCTGGCTCGTTATAAAGAACTGGAAAATGATGCCGGTTTCGTGCATAAACTTGAAGAAGTATATGCTCAGTTTAAAGCCTATATGGCAGCGAAAGAACATATGTCCGGGAATGGGGTTGCTTACTTCAGTATGGAGTATGGTTTGCATACTTCGTTGAAGATCTATTCCGGAGGATTGGGAATCCTGGCCGGTGACTACCTGAAAGAGGCCAGCGATAAAGGGACGAAGATTACGGCTGTCGGTTTATTGTATCGTTATGGTTATTTCACACAGAAATTATCTGCTATGGGTGATCAGGAAGCCGAATACGAAGCTCAGGATTTTATGAAGATCGCCGTAACCCCGGTACGTGACAAGGAAGGTAATTGGGAAACCATCAGTCTGGTATTCCCGGGACGGAATGTATATGCCCGGATCTGGAGGGTCGATGTCGGCCGGATAGAGCTCTATCTGCTGGATACCGATTTCGAAGATAACTTGCCCGAAGACCGGAGTATCACCCACCATCTGTATGGCGGAGATTGGGAAAACCGCTTGAAACAGGAACTTTTGCTCGGGTGTGGAGGTATTCAGGCCTTGCGAAAACTGGGTATCGAAGCTTCTACTTACCATTGCAATGAGGGACATGCTGCTTTCACCGGGCTGGAAAGATTGAAAGAATATATTACCGAGGAACGCCTGACTTTTGCCGAAGCGATCGAAGTGGTGCGGGCATCTTCTTTGTTTACGACTCATACACCTGTACCTGCAGGACATGATGCCTTTTCGGAAAATATGCTGCGTACTTACATCTCTCATTATGCCGATCGGCTGAAAATCTCCTGGGAACAGCTGTTGGGATTAGGAAAAATCAATGTCGCCGATCCGAATGAGAAATTCTCTATGAGCTTCCTTGCGGCTAATCTGGCTCAGGAAATGAATGGGGTTAGCTGGTTGCACGGCGAAGTGAGTAAAGAGATTTTCAAAGGCATGTGGCCGGGATATATGGCCGAGGAGTTGCACATCAGTTATGTGACCAACGGGGTACATTATCCGACTTGGGCGGCTCCCGAATGGAAGAAAATAGAAGAATCTTTGTTCGGTGAAGATTTTAAGAATCATCATTACGATAAGAAATGTTTCGAACAAATCTATACCGTTCCCGATGCTGTCGTATATGAGGTGCGTACCAAATTGCGTAAGCGCCTGATCGATCATGTAAAAGAATTGCTGAAAGACGAGGTGGCTGCTTCTTATTTCACTCCCCGGCAGGTGATTCAGATCCGTGAAACTTTGCGGGACGATATTCTGACCATAGGTTTTGCCCGGCGTTTCGCTACCTACAAGAGGGCTCACCTGTTGTTCCGTAACCTCGAACGCCTGGATGAAATCGTCAATAACCCCAAACATCCGGTGCAGTTTATCTTTGCCGGGAAAGCCCATCCTGCCGATAAAGCCGGACAGGACCTGATCAAACGGATTGTCGAGGTATCCAAATATCCGCAATTCCTGGGTAAGATCATCTTTCTGCCTAACTATGATATGGATCTGGCCAAGAAATTGGTACAAGGGGTTGATGTCTGGATGAATACGCCGACCCGGCCTCAGGAAGCTTCGGGTACCAGTGGCGAAAAGGCTGCTATGAACGGTGTTATGCATTTCTCCGTGCTCGACGGTTGGTGGGTAGAAGGATATCGTAAAGATGCCGGATGGATGCTGCCGATGGAAAGAACTTTCGAAAATCAGGCCATGCAGGATGAATTGGATTCTGAAATGATATATAACATTATCGACGATGAGATCGCTCCTCTGTTCTACGAACGGGATGCTAACGGATTATCACCTAAATGGATCAGCTATATCAAAAATACTATTGCCAGGGTGGCTTCGAATTTTACGACCAACCGGATGCTGGAAGATTATGAAAAACAATATTATGTTCCGATGTCTGCCCGCTATCAGAAGATGATCGAAAATGATTTCGCCATGGCGGCAGAAATTGCCGAATGGAAAAAGAAAATTTCCCGCGAATGGGATAATATCGAGTTAGTCGGATTGGACCTGCCCAATCGTTCCAAACAGATCATCGCTTTGGGGAAATCTTATTACGGAGAGGTGAAACTCGAGATCGGCGAACTCAGTATGCATGAAGTAGGAGTTGAATTGGTGGCTGCCGAACAGAAAGACGGACGCCAGGTTATCCGCGAAAAACACGATTTTATCCCTGTTGAACAAGTGGGTAGTGTGGCCAGATACCGCATCGATGTGACTGCCGACTCTCCGGGATTGCTGATGCTGGCCATCCGTATCTACCCGAAAAGCGAATTACTGCCCCATCGCCAGGACTTTGCTTTGGTAAAATGGCTGTAAGCTGATCGTTCTTTTTTTAGTTATTAAAGTTAAAAAGGTTACAAGAGTTACAAGGGGGCAGAGGTTGAGCTATCTTTGTAACCTTTGTAACTTTTTATTTCGTCTGAAAAGTCAGAAACTTCTAAATCCCTTTTGTTCGCTAAACCGTCCTTCCCGATCGTTCGTTTCAGCGACCGTAAAAAGCATCCGTTGGAACCATTGGCTTTATAAATTCCCCTATTCCGGCAACTTAGCAGATGCCGGTAAATTTTGACAGAAAGAACCGTCCCGGAATCCCTTAATTTTATACTTTTGCACGACTAAAAATGAATCAGGGATGTTTTTGGAGAGTACTAATCGGGCCGGTTGGATAGAGGTGGTTTGCGGTTCTATGTTTTCCGGTAAGACGGAAGAGTTGATCCGGCGGTTGAAGCGGGCACAGTTTGCCCGGCAAAAGGTGGAAATATTTAAACCGAAAATCGATGTGCGTTATTCGGATGAAGATGTGGTATCGCATGACGCGAATACGATTCGTTGTACGCCGGTGGAAAATTCGGGTAATATTTTGTTATTGACCGGAGATGTCGATGTCGTCGGAATCGATGAAGCCCAATTTTTTGATTCTAATATAGTGTCGGTATGTAAAACATTGGCAGATAACGGTATCCGCGTAATAGTCGCTGGGCTGGATATGGATTATACCGGTAAACCTTTCGGGCCGATGCCTGATTTGATGGCTGTGGCCGAATATGTGACGAAAGTACATGCGATCTGTGTCCGTTGCGGGAATTTGGCCCATCATTCCCATCGTCTGTCGGATAATGATAAATTGGTGATGCTGGGAGAAAAGCACGATTATGAACCGATATGCCGGCATTGTTTTAACGAATTAATGAAAAAAGAGCACCAATAACCGGTTGGGCTGCCGAAAATGGGGGACAGAAAAAATGTTTTCTATAAAATAATCCCTTGTTTTAATTATATTTATAAATATCCTTTATTTTTGTTTTCGGAAACAAACAGAAAGAAAGTGGATGGCGCTAAATGAACAGGAAATATTAAGAGGGGTAAATCAAAAGGATTTAAAAGCGTGGGAAACGCTGTATGCCTCTTATTATGCAGCCCTTTGTTCATATGCCGATGGTATTGTAAAAGATTCCGATACGGCTCAGGATATCGTTCAGGATACTTTGATCAGGATCTGGAATTCCGACCGGACCTTTCCGGATATCAAAGAATTGACCTGGTATTTATATCGCTCGACCTACAACAATGCCCTGTTCCATCTTCGTACCCAGGCTTCCCGTCAGAATATTTTACGTAAGATGGTAGCGGAGGAGGTTGAATTACCCGACGAACAATTCGCTTTAACCGTACGGGAAGAATTGATCCGCCAACTCTATGTCTATATAGAAGATCTGCCCGAAGAAAGAAAAAAAATACTTTTGATGAGTATTCAGGGACATTCGGGAAATGAGATTGCCGATCTGCTCGGAATCAGTATTAATACGGTAAAAACCCAAAAGAACCGGGGATTCAAGTATTTGCGTGAAAAGTTAAAAGATTCGGTTTTGTTATTTCTGTTGTAATTGTCTGTTCAGATAGCTGTTTTATATTGAGTTTATAAAATCTGTCGGTGCTATATTTAAGAATAATAAACATCTGTTTTTTTATGTGAGAATTGAAAAGTTCCTATCTTTGATTCACTGGTCGAGGACTGCGTTTTTTGGGGAAAATTCCCCATTTTTTTGCCGGTTCAGGCCCCATCCATAATTCCAATAGTCCTCCTTTACTAAAGTCGGCATGGGAAAAACGGAAGTCGTGTAACGGTTTTCCGTTGAGACGTGCTTGTCGGATGTAACAGTTGCCGGCCGAATTATGATAGGTTTGAATGATGAATTTTCCTTTTTCATAATAACGATCGTCGAGTGTGATTTCGATCCGGTCGAAAATCGGAGAAGTGATTTCATAAGAGGGATTCTGATCCACATTTCCTGTCAGGCTAAATAGCCCGATAGCCATCAGTGCGCTGATACCTCCCATCTGTCCCTGATCTTCGTCATGCCCGCCGTATCCTCTGTCGGGAGTGACTGCTCCGTAAGCTTGTGCTCTGACTCTTCTGACCCAGTATTGTGTCAGCCAAGGCTTACCGGCCCAGCTGAATACGTGGGCGTTGGACACTCCGGGTTGGTTGGCATAGCTGATGTAGCCTCCCGAATAACCGTATACAAAGTCGTCGTCGGCAGCTTGTTCGAAAGCATAATTCAATTTATCGCATAATACGTCTTTTCCTCCCATTAGTTCGATCAGATCCGGGATGCCGTGTGATACCGACCAGGTGGCTTGCCAGGCGTTGGCTTCGACCCAGCCGTCACCGCTCAACGGATTCCGGTGCTTCCAGTTACCTTGACGGTCTTTGGGGAAGATCAGTTTTTTTTCAGGGTCGAAAAGTTGTTTCCAGCCTTGGGAGCGTTTCAGAAAATAAGTGGCTTCTTCTGGGTAGTCCAGCTGCTGTGCCATTTGCGAGAGAGCCCAATCCTGAAAATTTGCTTCGATAGTGATACCTGCATTGTCGGCATAATAACCGTTTTCGAGATAGAAATCATCGATTCCGAGCATTCCTCCCGGCATATGGTTACGTTTCATCACAGTGAAAGCGTGCCGGGCTTCGGTCTTCTTCAAAAGTCCTTTCATGTAAGCCGATACGATCAGGTTGGTTGCCGGACACCCCGTCATAATCCGGGAATAACCTCCTCCGCATGGCCCCCGGGGTAATAATCCGCCATTATCGGCATATTGTATCAGACAGGCGGCGAAATCATCCAATACCGAAGGCCAGGCAAGTCCCCAAAGTATATTCAGGTTCCATTGGGTCAGCCAGAAAGCATCCGAGTTGTACATATGAAATTTTGATTCTCCCGTTGTGTTTTTAGGGAGGGTACGGATAATAAATTCCTGGCCTGTACGATCCGGATAATCTCCTGAAACATCGTCTAATTTATGGCGTCCCAACAGGACATGCCACAGATCGGTATAGAATTTTATACGCTGATGGGCATCGCCTCCCTGAACCTGGATCCTGGATAAGGTTTCTTCCCATTCACGGCGGGCATCCCGGCGTATGGCATCGAAATCCCAATGGGCACATTCATGTGCTAAATTGTGACGGGCATTTTCGATATTGGTATATGAGATTGCGATCTTTACTTGAAGTTCTTCTCCTTTCTTGAGCCGATGGAGGGCTTGAATCCCTGCTGTAGGTGCGTCATAATAGGTCATCCCGGCATTTCGTGGTGTGGCTTGGGAATTGACCTTTAATCCGGTGACAGCTTTGGTCGTCAGAGAATCGTCCCAACTGTCGAGCCGGTCGAAAGGTTTATCGAAATGCATGACAAAGTAGATCTTCACTTCTTCAGGACCACCCCATAATCTTCCGACTGTACTGACAGAACCTTCCAGTTCTGCCGGGCCCGTCTGCCGGACTTCGGCATCGGTCATCGTCGAAGTACCTGTAAATCCGCCCAGATTGAGGAGTGTATTCGAAAGGCAGTCTTCGGTATATTTCATCCGGTAGAAACCGACCCGGTCGGTACAGGTTTGTTCTACCCAAAGTTTGTAATCGTTCAGGAATACACGGTGGTAACCCGGTTGTACAAGTTCTTCGTTATGAGAGAATCGGGATTTCCAACCTTGTTCGCCCTTGGTGGGATCGATATCACCGGTGGCAGGCATGAGAGTGATACCGGAAAGCATCCAGCAATGCACCTGAGGGAATCCTAAGATTTCTGTCGAATTGTAATTATAACCTCCTCCGTATTGATTTTTATTCCGGGTCATCGGTGCCGCACTTAACATGCCGAAAGGCCTGCTGCCGGTTACAAAAAAGAAATAGCGTCCACGGGCCGATTCGATATAGGGATCGACATAAGAAACATAATCCGGGTAATCCTGAGGAGAGGGGAAGACTTCTATTTCCGAAAGTCCCAGGGTAGGTCCGTCACCGTCGGTGACTTCGAATCTCAGGCGTTTGGTGGTTTTGGGGGCGAATTCGACGACTTTAGCTGTCCCGTCGTTGGGAATAGTGTTGACAGGCAGTCGGCTACCGTCATCGAAATGAATGGTAATACCTGCTGTATGAATTTGTTGTGAAGGTCTGTCATACAAATGGATGCGATCGATACTCCGTGGGGTATCCCATTCGAGTTCTAGCCAGGGATAGTCGATCGAGCCGTAAAATGAAACGCTGCTGTTGGAAGCCCATTCTCCCTGATCCTGAATGCAGATAATACCGTCTGTAACGTGCTGGCATTCATAACCGGGTACCGAAGAAGATGCTTTTACTTTTGCTGCAGGAGCGATATTGTCGGGGCCGGCGGATACATATAGCGGAATAAGGGCGACGAGAAATAATCCGATTATTTTTTTCATATTTTGTTATTTTCAGCCGATAGTTTAAATTATATATGTATATACATATTATAATATGTGCAAACATACTGTTTTTTTTTGAAAAAATGAATTCTTTTTGTATATTTCACAAATTAACGTGTCTCTTTTCTGAATTTTATTAGACAATTATATACATATTTACACTAATAAACGTAGGTTCGTTACTTATTCGTCTCCGGTGTTCGTGTTTGGAGACCCGGTCGCTTCTGTCGGTCGTCTGGCTTTTTCTTTCACTGACCGGCGGAACTCCTCACTCCGTTCGTCAGTGAAGGAAATCCTTACCGGACCGTTCCAGACGAACCGGTCTGACGGGATAAAACCCGGAATCGGAATAGAAAGAAAAAAATTAAACCTACGTTTGTAAGTGTAAATATGTATATAACTGTCAAAATTTAATGGTGCAGGGGGGATTATATTGGACTGCTATTACTATATTTGCGTGCATTAAAAATAGTGAAGACTTACCTATGAAATCAGGATTGATATATGAATAAGGTTGGGCGGATTCAGAAAGTTATCGTTTTGTCGGGTATGGTGATGGTTGGGGTGGTTGCGTCCGTTTTCGGGCAGACGGAGGATAGTTTGGCTAATAGGCTGCCCCGTCGGTTCGTTCATGGCCTGGGAGTAGAAGCAAGACCCGAATATGTTTTTCCTACTCATCCTTTTTTGAGGGGAGAAAATCCGGAGCGGAAACTGATTCGCGGAGCTTTTTCTACTCATTTTAAATATGCGCTTCATTATCAGCCCGGAAGTATTTACGATCGGATTTATGGGAATGTTTATCAGGGAATCGGATTGGGCTGTTATTCGTTTGGAGAATCCCGGCAAATCGGTAATCCTGTTGCCTTTTATCTGTTTCAGGGAGCACGTATCGCCCGGATTTGTCCATGGCTGTCGTTTAATTACGAATGGAATTTCGGATTGTCTGGCGGCTGGAAACCCTATGATGAACAGTATAATTCTTACAATAAGATGGTGGGATCGAAGATCAATGCTTATCTCAATGCTAATTTTTATCTGCGTTGGGCACTTTCTCCCCGTTTAAGTCTGACTTCGGGAGTCACTTTGACCCATTTTTCAAATGGAAATACAAATTTCCCCAATGCAGGGGTGAATACCCTTGGGGGAAAACTCGGTGTAGAATATAATTTTTACCGGAAAGAAGATCTGACCTCTTTACATGCAGCCGCTTCTTATCATATTCCTCCTTTTCAGCGGCATGTCAGTTATGATTTTGTATTTTTCGGTTCATTGCGGCGGAAAGGAATCTGGATGCAGGAAGGGCAATATCCGTTACCCGAGTCTTATCCGGTTTTTGGATTTAATTTTGCCCCTATGTATAACGTCGACTATAAACTTCGGCTAGGTGTTTCTTTGGATGGAGTATATGATGGAAGTGCAAATTTGTATCTTTCCGATGAGGTATATGGAGACATCGATAAGTCACAAATCAGGCGGCCTGCTCTTTATAATCAATTTGCCCTGGGTATGTCGGGGCGGGTAGAGTATGTCATGCCTTTTTTTACCGTAGGGATCGGTATGGGTACTAATTTTATCGGAAAAGGCGATCTGAGGGCTTTTTATCAAATGTTGACTTTGAAAATAGCCATGTCACGGGATACTTTTTTACATGTGGGTTATAACCTCCAGAAATTTCACGACCCCAATTTCCTGATGTTGGGAATCGGTTTCCGTTTCAACAGTAAATATGCCGCATTTTAAATTTTTACCCGGGACCATTGTTATCGCATAACTGAAAACTATCGTAAAAATTGCTCCTGATTATAGATTAGATTTTTTCTCGATAGTTAATGATGAACTAAAAAGAAATTGGCAACTTTAACAATTTTCTTTGTTTTATCACTTAACTTTGTAAGTGAAACTGGATTATTGTATCCGGACAACAATAAAAAAACATGTTGGTTTTATAATAAATCCATATCATAAAACAACTTATTATATAGAATACATGTCAATATGGAACAGGTTTATAGGACTCAGAAATGCTGAGGATTCCATCAGTAATAAGAAAATATCTGTACAATATAATGCCCTACGTTATGCCATAGTAGATGTTGAAATTGGTTTGGAAGATTACAAAATTCATGATATTGGGGCACTTCGCTATGATGGTGCAGTATATCATAAAGTTTCGAAAGAGGAACTTTTTGAATTTTTTAGTGACGTAGATTATATTTGTGGTCACAATATTATTCATCACGATGCTAAATATCTGTTCACGGATAAAACATGTCGTTGGCTTTTAGTTGATACACTTTACATCTCACCGCTATTATTCCCGGAACGCCCATACCATAGGCTGTTGAAAGACGACAAACTCATGAGCGAACAGATAAATAATCCGGTGAATGATTGCGAAAAAGCCAAAGATTTACTGTTGGACGAAATAGCACGCTGGAAGTCGTTTCCGGAGGGAAAATGCAGACTATTTGCCTCGCTGCTAAAGGACAAGAAAGAATTTGAAGGATTTCTCAGTATGGTAGGGGCAGAGTATCTCAATGAGGGATTGACCGAAGTAATAAGGGACCTTTACAAGGGGAAAATTTGTGGGCATGCAGACCTTGTTATGCTGGTCAAAGAATATCCTTGCGAATTGGCATACGCATTGGCTCTGATCGACACGACCGACCAACGTTCCGTTATTCCCGGATGGGTACTTCACCATTATCCTAAAGTGGAATTTGTGCTAAAACTCCTGCGTCATACCAGTTGTAAGGAAGGTTGTGATTACTGTAATACCCAACTGAACGTGCTTTATAATTTAAAAGCATTCTTTGGGTATGAACAATTCCGGACATACGAAGGAGAACCACTCCAGGAACAAGCCGCTCAGGCAGCAGTGAAAGGCATGTCGTTATTAGCGATATTTCCTACTGGTGGAGGAAAATCGCTTACTTTCCAACTGCCCGCACTCATGGCCGGCAGTGCTGTGCATGGGCTTACGGTTGTGATCTCCCCTTTGCAGTCGCTGATGAAGGACCAAGTAGATAACCTTGCCGATAGAGGTATTACCGATGCGGTAACCATTAACGGTTTGTTGGACCCCATTACCAGAGCACTGGTCATACAAAGAGTACAGGATGGGGAAGCCTCACTTCTGTATATATCTCCGGAAATGCTTCGCTCTAAAACTATCGAGAGAATATTGTTGGCACGCCATATTGTGAGATTTGTGATAGACGAAGCACATTGTTTTTCTTCATGGGGACAGGATTTCCGGGTGGATTATCTCTATATAGGAAAATTTATCCAGGAATACCAGCAAAAGAAAGGAAGTAGAAATCCGATACCGGTATCCTGTTTCACTGCTACGGCTAAACAGAAAGTAGTGCAGGACATTTGTGACTATTTCAAGCAAACGTTGAATTTGGATTTGCGGTTGTTTGCATCGACGGCCTCAAGGATCAATCTGCATTACTCTGTCATCCATGCTGAAACGGATGATGATAAATATTTAAAACTAAGGGGACTGGTGGCAGAATCTGATTGTTCGACCATCGTTTATGTATCCCGTACCAGACGTACGAAAGAACTGGCTAACAAATTAACTCGTGACGGTTATAAGGCATTGCCTTTCAATGGCAAGATGGAAACTGACGAAAAGATTGACAACCAGGATGCATTTATGAATGACCAGGTTCGCATCATTGTGGCCACATCAGCTTTTGGCATGGGAGTCGATAAGAAAGATGTCGGTTTGGTGGTGCACTACGATATTTCGGATTCTCTGGAGAATTATGTGCAGGAGGCAGGGAGAGCCGGTCGCGACCCTAACCTCAGTGCCCGTTGCTATGTGCTTTATGGTGACAATGATTTGGATAAGCATTTTATATTATTGAATCAGACAAAGCTAAGTATCAGCGAAATACAGCAGGTGTGGAAAGCTGTAAAAGACCTTACCCGGCGACGTATGAGAGTGAGTTGTTCTGCATTGGAAATAGCCCGGCAGGCAGGATGGGACGATTCGGTATCCGACATCGAAACCCGTGTACGGACAGCTTTAGCAGCTTTGGAACAAAGTGGATACCTGATAAGAGGAAACAATGTGCCTCGGGTATATGCTACAGGCATCATGGTGAGAAACATGGATGAAGCGAGGGTGCGTATATCAAAGTCACAGTTATTTGGCAGGGATGAAATAGAAAAGACTGTCCGAATTATTAGGTCACTGATTTCACAGAAGTACATTGCCAAGGCTCAGGATGCAGAGGCAGAATCGCGGGTGGATTATCTGGCAGATATTTTGGGGCTAAGTAAGAAGGAAGTCGTATCGATTGTGGAGCGAATGCGCCAGGAAGGTATATTGGCAGATAGTAAGGATATATCTGCCTATTTGCTGGATGCCGGTGACTCGAAACGAAAATCAACGATCCTCCTCGAACGTTTTGCAAAACTTGAAAAATACATCCTTAACCGTATTCCTGACGAAGCTTTACGGATATCCTGCAAGCAGCTGAATGAGGATGCGATGAACGACGGAATCGATACCTCCAGGGAAAAGGATATCCGGACACTGCTCTACTTCCTTGCCATCAAGGGATATATCCGTAAAAAAGAAGATGCCCTCCGCAATATGGAAATCAGCCGTCAGACAGATGGGGAAACAACCCTTAATCGTTTTGAAAAACGATTGGAAATTAGTCGTTTAACTCTGGAGTGGTTATATCAATTAGTTGCTGCTACGAGAAAAGGAAATTCGGAAAAACAGATAGTTCAATTCTCTGTGGTAGAACTTCTTAATCAGATAATATCAGGTCCTCACTCCTTGTTCACTAAACTCGACAATGTACAGTTGGAAGAGGTGGAGGAGGCGCTTTTGTATCTCTCAAAAATCGGTGCGCTCAAACTTGAAGGCGGTTTTTTGGTTCTTTATAACGCCATGGATATCCAAAGAATAAAGGACAATAAATCGAGATATAAGTTGGATGACTACCGAATGCTGAATGAATTCTACAAGCAGAAGATTCAGCAAGTTCATATCGTAGGTGAGTATGCCAATTTAATGGTGAAAAATTATAATGCAGCTTTGCAATATGTGCGGGACTATTTTCAGATGGACTATAAGAAATTTATCACGAAATATTTCAAAGGGGACAGGGTAAATGAAATACAGCGTAATCTGACGCCGAAGAAATATCGACAATTGTTCGGTCAGTTGTCTAAATGCCAGATGGAGATTATTTCCGACAAGGATTCTCGTTGTATTGTTGTCGCAGCAGGTCCCGGCAGTGGAAAAACACGTGTGTTGGTTCACAAACTCGCATCCCTTTTATTACTCGAAGATGTAAAGCACGAGCAACTTTTGATGTTGACATTTTCAAGAGCAGCCGCTACAGAGTTCAAACAGAGACTCATGGAATTGATAGGTAACGCTGCCCACTTTGTCGAGATAAAGACATTTCATTCTTATTGCTTTGATCTCATGGGGCGGATAGGTAACCTTGAAGCAGTTAGGGACGTTGTTGCCAAAGCTGCCGTGATGATAAATCAGGGGGAGGTGGAACCCAACAAAATCGGTAAAACAGTGTTGGTCATAGATGAAGCTCAGGATATGGGTGTTGCAGAACATGCATTAGTGAAGGCTCTTATGGCTAATAATGAGGAAATGCGTGTGATAGCGGTGGGGGATGATGACCAGAATATTTATGAGTTTCGTGGATCGGATTCCGGCTACATGTATCGGTTAGCACAAGAGCCTGGCAGTAAGTTTATCGAGATGACCGAGAATTATCGCAGTGCGCGCCATCTGGTAGATTTCACCAACAAATTTGTGAAAGTCTTGGGTAAAAGAATGAAAAGCACGCCGATTATCTCGATGAGAAAAGAGGACGGTTGGGTGAGGGTGACACGTCATGAATCAAAATATATGTATCAGCCGCTTGTAAAGGAATTGGTTCGCTATCGCGGGAATGGAACTATGTGTGTACTCACCCAGACAAATGAAGAGGCTGTAATTTTGATGGCTCTTTTGCGGAAATGGGGGATTGACAGCAAGCTGATACAATCGATGGACGGTTTCCTCTTTTGGAACATGGTCGAAATGAGGTATTTTCTGAGGTATATAGACAAACGGGTGAAAACACCTCTGATCCCTGAAGAATTATGGGAAAATGCAAAACATGCTACCTTTTCCGCTTACGATAGAAGCCAGAGTCTGGCGTATGTGAAGCGTTGTGTAGAGCTGTTTGAACAAACCAATAAAACAAAATACGTTAGCGACTTCAAAGAATTTGTATTTGAGTCGTCGGTGGAAGATTTCTGCGATACTTCGGGAGCAGACGTTGTGGTATCGACCATTCATAAAGCCAAGGGGAGAGAGTTTGATGACGTATATATGCTCATTGCTGACCATTATGTGAAAGATGATCAGTTGATGCGTCGGTACTATGTGGGGATGACTCGTGCAAAAAATCGGCTGTTTGTACATACGAATGGGGACAACTTTAATCAGGTAAGTGCAGATGAGTATCTTATTGACCCGGAAGAGTATATTATGCCTGAAGAAGTAGTGCTGCAACTTTCTCATAAAGATGTCAATCTGAGATTCTTTAAGGAACTTAAGCAGGAGGTACTGACCTTAAGGGGAGGAGATGTTTTGAAGTATAAAGATTCCATTTTGTACGACACTTTGACCCATAAACCGGTGGCGAAGTTGTCACAAAACATGCAGAAAACCTTGTCGGAATGGAAAGAAAGAGGCTATGAAGTAAAATCTGCATCCGTTCGGTTCATCGTGGCATGGAAGCCTAAGGATGCACCGAAAGACGAACCGGAAACTGCTGTTCTGTTGCCTGATTTATTACTGAATACTATTATATCCTAATAATTCTGCAAGTTTTATTACTTGTTCACGTTTGGCAAGCCTATTACCATGCCTCTATTTTACTGAACATTGGGGTATTTATCTCTAAAACTACAGATTGTTGACGTTGCAACAACCCTTGTTCGTCCCTCAACTCTCTAATTTTATTTCTGGATAATATATTTATTTCTTTTGTATTATCAAGTAAATTTAATTGAGCTTGAAGTTCCTCTCGATTAGGAAGACGTTACTGATAGCGTGCCGCAAAAAGTTGGTTGTCTATACCTTGAAGGGCATATTCCATCAATGGCTCATCTTTCTTCGTCCCCAAAACAATACCAACCGGTGAATTATCGTCTGGTTGACAGATTTCGTTCTTAGAGTAATTTAGGTAGAGATTCATCTGACCTATATCACCATGTTTAATTTTTGCACGTTTCAAATCAATCAAGACATAGCACTTTAGAATTGCGTGATAGAACACTAAATTAACTTTGAAATGTCTGGCACCAATTGGTACGCCAATAAAGGCATCTGCCTAATTCCAATAGGAATTGCTCCATGTTGATCTTCAAAGCTTTTTCTAGTTCCGTCTCTTTGTAACGCTTCTGTTGAGGTATTTCTACAAATTCAAGAACGTACGGGGCATGAATAATGTTGGCTGGAGTTAGTACCTCATACCCCTCATTGGCAGGAGCAAGTACACCTTCTTTGTCTGTGCTGAGCGCAAGTCTCTGGAATAGTGACGAGTTGATCTGGCGTTTCAGTGCTTTGACCTTCCAACATTCTTTGATATCCTCCTTTATATAGAATTGCAACTCCATAGGATCATTACACTTGAGTAATTCAAAGTAATGGCTCACGTCAACTAGTGAGATAGCGTCTCACTTTTTGGAAAAGTTAAATACAGTTTACACATGTAATCTTGCTCAAGATAAAATTTAAGTGCGCCTTGCAACTCCGCTGGTTCCTGGAACATGATTGTCTGAATTTCATATCTCAAATTAGTAGACGTTCCCCATGGTATACGTTAAAAATCAGTAAATAACGAAAGATTGAGCAATATTAGTAAAATAAAAAGGAGTGCAATTATTTTACACTCCTTTTCTTATTTATCGTTTCAGATAGTTGCTATCTTACTTCACTTCTTCAAAGTCTACGTCGGTGACTTCCTGGTCTTTTCCGCCATTGTTCGGCTGACCGGCATTCGGGTTACCCTGAGGACCTTGCTGTGCACCGCCCTGCTGTTGTTGAGCCTGAGCGTTGTACATTTCCTGTGAAGCAGCCTGAAAGACACTGTTCAGTTTGTCGATGGCGCTGTTGATGCGGGCGACATCCTGAGCTTTATGAGCTTCTTTCAGTTCTTGCAGAGCAGATTCGATCGGCGCCTTCTTGTCGGCCGGCAATTTGTCTCCGAACTCTTTCAGTTGTTTTTCGGTCTGGAAGATCATAGAGTCTGCTTTATTGATCGTATCGACCTTTTCTTTTTCTTGCTGGTCGGAGGCTGCATTAGCAGCTGCTTCGTCTTTCATCCGTTTGATTTCGGCATCGGACAGACCGGAAGAAGCTTCGATCCGGATAGATTGCTCTTTACCGGTGGCTTTATCTTTGGCTGAAACATTCAGGATACCGTTGGCGTCGATATCGAAAGTGACTTCGATCTGAGGTACTCCACGCGGTGCTGGCGGAATGCTGTCCAAATGGAAGCGGCCGATCGTTTTATTGTCGCGGGCCATCGGACGTTCACCCTGTAAGATATGGATTTCTACAGAAGGCTGGTTGTCAGCTGCCGTAGAGAATACTTCCGATTTTTTAGTCGGGATGGTCGTGTTGGCTTCGATCAGTTTGGTCATTACACCGCCCAGTGTTTCGATTCCCAATGACAGCGGAGTAACGTCCAGCAACAAGACGTCTTTTACTTCTCCGGTCAGTACACCTCCCTGGATAGCTGCCCCTACCGCTACTACTTCGTCCGGGTTAACACCTTTCGAAGGAGCTTTTCCGAAGAATTCCTGTACTTTCTGCTGAACGGCAGGGATACGGGTTGAACCACCAACCAGAATCACTTCGTCGATATCGGAAGCTTTCATGTTGGCATCTTGCAGGGCTTTCCGACAGGGTTCGATCGTTGCCTGGATCAGACTGTCGCATAATTGTTCGAACTGAGCACGGGTCAGCGTACGTACCAGATGCTTTGGAATTCCGTTGACCGGGAATATGTACGGCAGATTGATTTCTGTAGAAGTTGAACTGGACAATTCGATTTTTGCCTTTTCAGCAGCTTCTTTCAACCGTTGGTGAGCCATCGGGTCTTTACGGATGTCTACCCCTTCGTCTTTCTGGAATTCGTCAGCCAGCCAGTTGATGATCTTATCGTCGAAATCATCCCCACCTAAATGGGTATCTCCATTAGTCGATTTTACTTCGAATACCCCGTCACCCAATTCCAGAATGGAGATATCGAATGTTCCACCCCCGAGGTCGAATACTGCGATTTTCTGATCCTGGGACTTTTTATCCAAACCATATGCCAAAGCGGCAGCTGTCGGTTCATTGATGATACGTTTTACAGTCAAACCTGCAATTTCTCCTGCTTCTTTCGTTGCCTGGCGCTGTGCATCGTTGAAATAAGCCGGAACGGTGATGACTGCTTCAGATACTTCCTGACCCAGATAATCTTCTGCCGTTTTCTTCATTTTCTGCAAAATCATGGCAGAAATTTCCTGTGGGGAATACTGACGATTGTCGATCACTACCCGGGGAGTATTGTTGTCACCTCTCACCACTTCATAAGCTACTCGTTTGATTTCGTTCTGTACCTGATCGAAACTTTCACCCATGAAACGTTTGATCGAGTATATCGTTTTTTTCGGATTGGTGATAGCCTGACGTTTGGCCGGATCACCTACTTTCCGTTCGCCGTTGTCTACAAAAGCTACAATTGAAGGGGTAGTACGCCGACCTTCACTGTTTGGTATTACTACCGGTTCGTTACCTTCCATTACAGCAACGCATGAGTTGGTAGTTCCTAAGTCAATTCCTATAATCTTTCCCATAATGTTAATGTATTTTATTTACTTACTTACTATTCGTTTTTACCTATTATTCGTTTTCGGTGTGTCTGAGGTTTTGATTCAAACACATTTATTTTTTATCAAATGGCATGCCAGTGCTTTTCTCCGGATTATTTTTGTAAAAATGGCGGTTTTTTTATAAAAATGGTGAAGGGGTATGGCAGGAAAAACTGTCAGAACGGCAGTTGCCGGCCCGGTAAATCTGTTACATAAACAAAAAAGTAGTATTTATACCCAACTTCGGCTATTAGAAATAACTTATTTTTGTAAGTTGTAAATAGTAATAAAGTGAAGACACTAGAAATGACTGATTATGTACTTGAATCCCGATGTTGTGGGACAAAGTTCGCAGATGAAAAATGGGAGTTGGATTGCCCGAATCGGGATGGCGCAGCTTTGATTTTTGCCAACTATGCAAAGAAACAACTGGAGGTGAAAGAAAATCTTCCGGGATTGTATAAATATTCCGATTGGTTACCTGTTTGTCGGACACTGGACGGTTCCGGAGCGCCTGTCACATACAAAAGTGAAGGGCTGGCCGGCGAATTGGGATTGTCGGATTTGTATATCACTTTTAACGGGTATTGGCCTGAAAAGGGGGCTCTGATGAAGACAGGGGCTTTCAAGGAATGTGAGGCTTATGCGGTTTGTGCCCGGATCAATGACTTGAACGATAAAGTGATGGTGGTGGCTTCGGCCGGTAATACCGCTCGGGCTTTTGCACGGGTTTGTTCCGAAAATAATATTCCTTTGTTACTATGTATTCCGCAGGATTGTATCGATGCCATGTGGTCGGCTAAACCGTTGAATCCTTGTGTGAAATTGGTCGCTACCGAAAGAGGAAGCGATTATTTCGATGCTATTTACCTGTCGAATATTATTTGTGAATTAGATAAGTTTTATCCGGAAGGAGGAGCGAAAAACGTTGCCCGGCGCGATGGAATGGGGACGACAGTACTTTCTGCCGTTACCACGATCGGACGGATTCCGGATTATTATTTTCAGGCTGTCGGAAGCGGAACAGGGGCGATCGCTGCCTGGGAGGCAAACAAACGGTTTATCGTAGATGGTCGTTACGGAAATAACCTGATGAAATTGATGGTGTCACAAAATATTCCGTTTACTCCGATGTATGATGCCTGGAAGGCCGGATCGCGGGCTCTTTTGCCGGTTGACGATACGGTTGCCCGTAAGCAGGCAGAAGAAATATGTGCTAAAGTACTTTCTAACCGTAAACCTCCTTATTCGTTGAAAGGAGGATTGTTCGACGCGCTTACCGAAACCGGCGGAGATATGTTTGCCATATCGAATGAAGAGGCGATGGAAGGTATGGTCTTGTTCGAACGCACTGAAGGGATCGATATCGAACCGGCCGCAGGAGTTGCAGTGGCTTCCCTGAAGCAAGCCATTCGTACCGGAGCTGTCGAAACCGATGCTGTGATTATGCTGAATATTACAGGCGGAGGTATCGCAAAATTTAAAAAAGAAAATAAAGTGGTTTATAAACAGCCCGATTGTGTCTTTGCACTCGATACAGATCCCGATACAATTAAAGAAACTGTGATGGAATTGTTTATTTGATCCTGCCGGAGGAGAAAACCGATTAAAGTTTTTTCCCTTAAACAGGATCGTGGTAGAATGGAATAGGTTTATAAAGTCCGTAAAGTGCCCTGGCACCTGTGGGGCTTCTTTTTAGTTGCAGAGGTTCGGAGAGTTACTGTGGTTTTAGAGGTTAAGTCTAACTGCTGTAACTTTTCGAACCTCTGTAATGATTTAAATGTCGATCTTTTTTCTGGCCAACTTTGTAACCTCGTTATTGTACACTACAGGTATTGAATTTTGTTTTATCTTTGCTGCATAAATCATACATAGGTCATGAAACACAGGAATAATCTGAAACGATTTTTGTATTTGGATTTTTATTACTCGGTTTTGCGCCGGGATTGGCGGATTTCCACTTTTCTTTCCGATCTTGTTTTGAAAACAGTGGCTGTTGTCATTGTCTCGATCGATCGTTTTATTAAAGATGCTTCGATGATCTCAGCTTCTGCTTTAACATTTTATTCTACGCTTTCTTTTATTCCTGTCGTTGCCCTGATTTTAGCTATCGCCCGTGGATTCGGTGCTGCAAAGGCATTCGAAGATTGGCTCAAAGAGCAATCTTATACCAATCCCGATGTGATGCAATGGGTGATGAATATTGCGAATAAAGCCTTGGATAATACGCAGGGAGGTGTGATTGCAGGTTTTGGTATTGTTTTACTCCTCTGGTCGGTTATCCGGATGCTTTCCAGTACCGAACTGGCTATGAACCGGATTTGGGGGGTGAAGAAGGGACGGAGTCTGGTAAAAAAATTTACCGATTACATGTCGATTCTGTTTATCGCTCCGATCCTGGTCGTATTGATCAGTAGTATGAATGTTTTTATGATGGCTAATTTGCAGGAATATGCCATGGACGAAGGATTATTGAGTTATGCCAGTGCTGCTTTGAAAGCTATTCTGACTTTGATACCCTATATCTTGGTATGGTTTCTTTTCGTATTTCTTTATATGTTCATGCCCACTACACCTGTGAAATTCAAATATGCTTTGGTGGCCGGTATTGTTGCCGGTACTGTTTTTCAAATTGTACAATGGTTCTATTTGCGTTTCCAGATCGGTGTGAGCTCGTATAATGCGATTTATGGTGGATTGGCCGCTTTGCCTCTTTTATTGGTGTGGTTACAGTTGAGTTGGAGTATCGTTTTGTGGGGAACGGAGCTGTGTTATATTATGCGCAACCGCCATTTCTTGTACCGGAATGCAATGAATGCGGATAATAAATGGGTGGATAACGTTGAAGTGACGTTGCGGATGTTGCGATATATTTCCGATTTGTATATTCATGGACAAGGAAGTCCTACGCTGGCTATGGTTTGTAAAAGACTCCGAATGAGTTCCAGTAAAGTCAGAGTAATCCTACAGGAATTGGTAGATCATAAAATCCTGGTCGAAGTAAAAGAAGACGATGATGTTTCTTATTTCCCGGCAGTGGATTTTCATCGTCTTTCTGTGGCGGATATTATTAATCGCTTATCTCATTTGGATCAGAATAAAGGTGAAGAATGGAAAGTCAGATTGGTTGGGGCAGTCAGACAGGAATTCGGTCAGGATACCTTTGCTTGAGCCTGATTTGCTCTCCTGAGCGAATGCTATTTTTTTCGGTCTGTTTGGTACTTATATTTTTTTTGAGTAATTTGGCTCAAAATTTAGAAATATGAGAAGAAAGATAGAGTTAGAGTACATTTTTTCGTCTTCTGTAAAAGTCTTGTTTTCTCGTTTAAGTACCCCTGCCGGTTTATCGGAATGGTTTGCAGATGACGTATTCCAAAAAGGTAATCAGTTTATTTTTATATGGAATGGTAGTGAGCAGCCGGCTACGCTCGTAGAATTGAAAAGTAATGCCGTGGTGAGGTTTCGGTGGGATGATGCAGAAGAGGAAGATGAATATTTTGAATTTAATATACATGTGGAGCCCTTGACCGGAGATGTAGCGCTGATTATTACCGATTTTGCCGATGAAGACGAAGTCAACGATACGATAGAGTTATGGAATAAACAAATGGATATCCTGCACCGGAACCTGGGGGCCTGATCTATACGGTTTTTGATGACCAGAGAGAGAGTATTGTAAACAAAAAAACGTACCTTTGTACCTGTTTTGAAGATTTTGATAATGTACAGGTTACTTATTGGCAAATGAAGAAACTACATATATTTATGCTCAAAAGCTTTATCGGGCCTTTTGTAGCTACTTTTTTCATCAGTATGTTCGTCTTGATTATGCAGTTTCTTTGGCGTATGATAGACGAAATCGTAGGAAAAGGATTAGAGTTTACGGTAATTGCCGAGTTATTGATTTATGTGGCGACCACTTTGGTACCCATGGCATTGCCGTTGGCAGTATTGCTTTCATCGATCATGACCTTCGGAAGTTTGGGAGAAAATTATGAGTTGATCGCCTTAAAATCAGCAGGTATTTCTCTCTACCGGATTATGAAACCTTTGATTATCCTGATTATATGCCTCACAGTATTCGCTTTTGTCTTTTCGAACAATATCCTTCCGGTGGCGAACCTTAAATTTTATAGCCTGCTTTACGATATCCGGAAACAAAAACCGGAGATGTCGTTTAAAGAAGGGATCTTTACGAACGATTTGGAAGGATATAGTATTAAAATCGATAAGATCAATAAAGAAACCGGCATGATGTATAACATGCTGATATACGAACATAAGGACGGTTCCGGGAATTATGATGTTACCAAAGCCGATTCCGGGATGATGATCAGTGATGCAAAAAGTAATCTGATGGAACTGGTCTTGTATAATGGCCATTCTTATACAGATGAGGGAATGAAGAATCCCAGTTCCCGTAAAACATTTCCTTTCAGAAGATTAAAGTTCGATAAGGAAACCGTATTGATCGAATTGCCGGGAACTGACCTGAAACGAAGCGACGAAGACGGATTTCGTTCTTATTCGATGATGCTGAATCTCAAACAATTGAGTCATTCGATCGATTCGGCACGAGCTGCATTGAAAGTGAGAAAAGCAGGAGATACGAAGAAATTATTGGCGAATAATTATCAAAGAAGCAAAAGTCCCAGTCCGCAACGGGATAGTATACTGGCCGATCAAAGCCGGGGAAAGTTCAGTGATCCCGACAGCCTTTTTACTGCTTTTGATATTGAAGAACAACGTCGGGCGGTCGATAATGCCCTGCAATATGCCAGAGAGGTAAAACAACGGAACCAGGACGATCTTCATTATTATGTGGCTCAGCAAGAGAATGTAATAAAGAGTCAATTGGAATGGCATCGTAAATTCACCTTATCTTTTGCCTGCTTTATTTTTTTCTTTATCGGTGCTCCCCTGGGGGCTATTATCCGGAAAGGGGGATTAGGAATGCCGGTGGTGGTTTCCGTGCTTTTGTTTATCATCTATTATATTATTTCGATGATGGGAGAAAGGTCGGCCAAGGAGGCTGTTATCTCTCCGGCTGCCGGGATGTGGATTTCTGCCTTTATTCTGTTGCCTTTGGGAATTATACTGACTTATAAATCCGTGACCGATTCCGAGATGATGAATACAGAAGCTTACACAAGAGTCTTTAAGAAATTGATTGCCTTTATAAAAAAGAAGAAAAATGCCAAGTCATAAGTTGCGTATCGTCTATATGGGTACTCCCGATTTTGCTGTCCTGCCCTTGAAAAGAATTATAGAGGCTGGATTCCAGGTTGTAGGAGTCGTTACTAATCCTGATAAACCGGCCGGTAGAGGACAACAGCTTCAGGAATCCGCAGTTAAAAAATACGCCCGGGAAATCGGCCTGAAGATTCTGCAACCCGAGAAATTCAGGGATCCCGATTTTTTACAGGCGCTGGCAGAGCTAAAAGCCGATTTGCAATTAGTTGTGGCATTTAAGATGTTGCCCGAAGTGGTTTGGAATATGCCTCCCTTAGGGACGGTGAATCTGCATGCTTCTCTGCTGCCGGATTACCGGGGAGCGGCACCGATAAACCGGGCCGTAATGAATGGGGAAACCTGCTCCGGGGTGACGACTTTCCTTTTAAAGCAGGAGATAGATACCGGCAATATTATTTTTCAGGAAAAGGTGGAAATCGGCGAGGAGATGACCGCCGGAGAATTGCATGACGAACTGATGGAGAAAGGGGCGGACTTGTTGCTGAAAACCGTGCAGGCGATGGAGGCAGGGGACTATCCGTTGACCGACCAGTGTGGATTGCTGCGGGGGCGCGAAGCGGTACTCGCTCCGAAGATATTCAAAGAAGACATGAAAATCCGTTGGAACGGGAAACTGGAAACCATCTGTAACCATATCCGGGGCTTGTCGCCTTTTCCCGGGGCATGGACGGAATTACAGGCTGTCGGGAAGGATGGCGGAGTGTTGACACTTAAAATATTTAAAGCCGCCAGGATACGGCAGGGCCATAATCTGCCCGCGGGGGAAGTCCGTACCGATGGAAAAACCTTTTTTGATGTATATGTGGAGGGAGGTATCGTTCGTGTGCTGGAGTTGCAGTTGTCAGGAAAAAAAAGAATGCGGACGGAGGACTTTCTGAGGGGATTCCGGTTGGAAGACTATCGGTTAGTGTGGTAAAGCGAACGATAGTGCCGGAAATATGGATGCAAGTCGGATATTGGAAGCGGTAAACGAGAAGAAGGAGGAACTTTGGCAGGAAGTTTTCGGCTGCTATTACGCGGCTTTATGCTCTTATGCCGGGCGTTTGGTGCAGGACCCGGTCATTGCCGAAGATTTGGTGCAGGACATTTTGTTGTATGTTTGGAACGGAGAACGAAAATTTCTTCAGATAGACGAGCTGACCAATTACCTTTACCGGGCTGTTTATAATCGGTCGATGATGTGGTTACGCCGCGAAAAGTGTAAATCCAGGCATCTGAACCGGTTGATGCTGGAAAACGATCCGGAATCCGATGAAATGTTTATGGCGACTGTCCGTGAAGAGTTGCTCCGGCAATTGTATCTTTATATTGATGAATTGCCGTCCGAACAGCGTAAGGTCATCCGGCTGAGCATAGATGGATTGTCCGTCAATGAAATTGCCGAAAAGTTGGGCATATCCGTCAACACGGTAAAAACCCATAAAAAGCGTAGCTTTAAACAATTGCGCGGGAAAATGAGAGGGGACGCCAGCGTGTTCTGGTTGGCGTTTTTCTTGTCTTGAAAACTTAAATAATATCCCTCCTTATAAAATACCTTCTTTTTCAAAAAAAATCAGTTTTCTTGTCACCCTTTTTCATTTGTTATGCACAATAGGTATAAAAATGAAAAAATAATGGATAAAAGTGTTGAAAAAACGGTGACTTTATTTCGGAAATCCTATGCGGGAAGACTCACGGCAGATGAGCGGGCGGAGATGGCGTGTTTGTTAGAGGACGAGAGTATGCGGCGGTTGTATGAGGAGGTGGGGGATGATGAGTACCTGATAGGAGAATTCCGGCAGTATGTCGGTTGGGAACCTGTACGGGGCTACCGGAAGTTCCGGAAGAATATGCGGCGGCAGAGCATGCAAAGAAGCATCATCCGCTTGTCGGTGGCGGCCAGTCTGCTCATAGCCTTAAGTGTAGTATGGTTGCTGGTGGAGCGGGACAGACCGGAAGACAGCGTGAAAATGGCGAAAACTGTGGTGGAACCGGAAGCCTGCCGGGCATTTCTGCAATTGAGCAGCGGTGAACGGATTGTTTTGGAAAAATCGGGACAACGGGACTTGCATGAAACAGCCGGGAACATCCGGATAGATTCGGGAAAAGTAGTCTATTCCGCCTCGGTGGCGTCGCAGCCGGAAAACGTGGTTTACAATACCTTATCCATACCCAATGGCGGGGAATACCGTTTGCTGCTTGCCGACGGTAGCGCCGTGCATCTGAATGCCGGGTCGGAACTTTGCTACCCGGTGGCTTTTGCGGCGGCGGAAAGAAAAGTATATCTGAAAGGCGAGGCCTGGTTTGAAGTGGCAAAAGATGCGGAGCGTCCGTTTTATGTGGAAACGGACGAGGTGAGCATCCGGGTGTATGGCACTGCTTTTAATGTGAATACCCATGGCCTCCGGGCAACGGAAACGGTATTGGTGGAGGGAGAAATCGGTATTTCCGGAAAGGGGGGTACCGGAGAGCGGCGGATGCGTCCGGGACAGTTGGCCGCTTGCGACCATCATAGCGGGGAAATCACTTTCCGTGAGGTGGATGTCCGGAAGTACACCGCCTGGAAAAACGGGGAATTCTGCTTTAACGACGACACCTTGGAGGAGATTCTCGAAGAGTTGGGACGCTGGTATGATGTAAGGATAGTCTACCGGTCGGCCGGGAAAAAGCACATCCAGTTTTCGGGCCATCTGAAACGGTATGAAAATATCCGGAAAATTCTCGGAGCCATTTCGGAATCCACAGGGATTGTTTTCCAGGTCGGCGACCGTATGATTGTGGTGGAATAAAATAAGAGAAGTGTCCCCACACTTCCCTTATCAAGATAGGTTTGCTACGGGACGGCTGTCATCCGTTCGGTAGCCATGTTTAATCTCAGTTACAAATTTATGAAAAAGAAATCAGAATGCCTCGGTATTTATCATTACCGCTGGCAAAAAATCGGAAAAATGATGAAATTGTGTATTATTCTGGTTTGCCTGTTCTCTTTCAGTTTGTCCGCTACCACGTTGGCGCAACGGGAACGGGTGAGCATGAAATTGCAGGAAGTGTCGCTGCGGCAGGTGCTGGAGCAAATCCGCGAGCAGACCAACTTGCAGTTTATGATGAGCAAGGAACAAGGGGAACGTGTGGGACGGGTGTCCGTGAACGCCGAGAACGCGACCGTGGCGGAAGTGTTGGATAAAGTATTCGCTTCCACCGGTCTGACGTGGGTTATTAATGAAGACATCATTGTGGTGAAAGAACGCCCGCAATCGTCGGTACTGAGTCCGGCCCCGGACTGTGTCAAAGGTGTTGTGAAGGATGAAAAAGGCAATCCTCTGCCGGGAGTCACAGTTAGGGTGAAAGGTACCATATTAGGAACTTCGACGGATGCCGACGGTAGATTTTCCTTGTTGCTCATAGATGAAAAAGAGATGGCATTTGTCTTTTCCTTTGTCGGTATGCAATCGCAAGAAGTGGCCTACACCGGTCAAAAGGAACTGAATATTGTCATGCAGGCTGAGGTAAGCGAGATTGACGAGGTTGTTGTTACCGGTTATCTGAATATCGACCGACGCCATTTGACGAGTTCGGTTACCTCTGTCAGAATGGATGACATACAAAAACCTGGTATTACTAACCTAAATCAGATGTTGGAAGGTAAAATTCCTGATATGGTTGTCACCTCTAACAGTGGGGAAATCAATGCCACTCCCCGTTTGCGTATACGCGGTACTTCTACTATTATCGGAAATCGTGAGCCGTTATGGGTGGTGGACGGTATCATCGTGAATGATCCCGTAAACTTGTCTCCTGACGTATTAAATGACCCTGATTATGTGAACCGTATCGGTAATGCCATTTCCGGTTTGAACCCGCAGGATATTGAACGTTTGGATGTGTTAAAGGACGCTGCAGCGACCGCTCTTTATGGCACACGTGCTGCCAATGGGGTTATCGTGGTGACGACTAAAAGAGGGCATGTGGGTAAGCCGGTGATTTCTTGCTCCGTTACGGGCACTTTTCGTCGTCATCCTCGCTATACAGACGATAAAATCAACTTGATGAACTCCAAAGAACGTATACAGTTTTCACAACAATTGGTAGCCAATCACTACATTTACCCCAACAATATGCCCTTGACCGGCTATGAATATGTGTTGAGCCGGTATTACAGCGGAGCTTTGACCAAGGAACAGTTTCAGACAGAAGTAGATCGCCTGCAGACCATGAATACCGATTGGTTTGACTTGCTGACAAAAGACTCGTTTTCCAAAGATTATGCCATTAATGTTTCTGGAGGTTCGGATAATATCCGTTACTACGCTTCGTTGGGTTATACAAGCGAGGACGATGTTATCAGACGTACAACTAATCGACGCTATACAGCTGCGGCTAAATTGGATATGACTCTCTCTTCCCGATGGAGGCTTTCATTCAATTTAAACGGTTATTTGAACGAGCGTAAATACACTCAGGATGAAGTGAATCCTATAGATTATGCTTATAATACCAGTAGGGCTATTCCCGCTTTTAGCGAAGATGGTTCTTACCATTTTTATGGTGTCTATAATAGGTACGGTAGTTATTTAAATTTCAATATATTGAATGAATTGGTCAATAGTTATAAAAAACAGAGTACCAGTAACTTTACGGCTACTGTGAATTTGAATTACGAGGTGACAGAATGGTTAAAGTTGAGCGCCACTGTATCAGGTTCTGTCAATTCTGCCAATTTGAACGGTCATTGGGGCGAAAAGACCCATTATATTGCCGATTTACGTGGTTCGGATTACGGAGAAAAAGCACCTGAAAGTAGCTTGTGCCCCTATGGTGGCGAGTTGGCGACCAATAATTATAATACGAAGAGCTATACCGCCCGTCTACAGGCGGATTTTCACAAGTATTTGGACGAAAACGAGAATCATTTTTTGAACGTTTCTATCGGAGCAGAGGCAAATTCCTCCCGCTACAATGCTTACTCCCATACACAGCGCGGTTACTACGATGATCGAGGAAAGAGTTTTGTCACGGATCTCTCTCCGTCTTCTTTTCCTACGTATTATTCCAGTTGGGTGCAAAGCAATGTTCCGACCATCACGGATAATCTTACAAACCTATTATCAGCTTATGCGACAGCTACTTATGGTTATAAGGACTACTTTACCTTAAACGCTAATACCCGTTACGACGGTTCTAACAAATTCGGTTCACGCAGTAACGAAAAATTGTTACCTGTGTGGTCGGTTTCCGGTTTGGTGGACTTGAAGACTGTTTCCGGTTTACAACTTTCGTGGTTGGAGTCATTTTCCGTGAAAGGTTCATACGGAGAGCAGGGTAACATGCTTGACGGACAAACGCCTGTGCTGGTGTTGAAGAAAGGTAGTTACAGCGACTATCGCGATGAGATGATTTCCACTGTGGCTTCCGGTGGCTTCGCTAATCCGAATTTAAAATGGGAAAAGACACGATCTTACAACTTAGGAGCGATGGCTTCAGTATTCAAAAACAGCTTGATGATAAATTTTGAATACTATTACAAAAAGACTTCTGATGCGTTTATGAGTAAAACTATCTCGGATGTTAACGGTTTCAATACCTATGTCGTAAATTCCGGGACGCTTCGTAACAGAGGTTGGAATGTCGGTATAACCGCGACTCCGGTAAAAACGAAAGATTTCAACTGGATTCTTTCCGGTTCTCTCTCCAAGGTGACAAATACCATGAGTACTTTGCCAGGACAGGAAACGTATGAATTGAGTGATTTTCTGAACGGTACTGCTGTGGTAGAAGGTATGCCGATAGGAACTTTCTATTCTTACAAATATATGGGGTTAAGCCCTGTGGACGGAGGTCCGATGTTTGATGATTGGGAAGACCGCAAATCTGAGTTGGTAGATTTGGACAAATATAGTGTATATACAAAAGTATTGGTACCTTCTGGACAACGTGATCCGGATATGACGGGTAGCATCAATAACACCTTTAACTACAAACAATGGCGTTTGGGAATTTCATTGAATTACAGTATCGGTGGTAGTACTCGCCTGTTCCGTATGATGGAAGACTTTGTAAACGGTTATTCCGCTGAAGCCAATATCAATCGGGATATGTTGAAAGCATGGAAAAAGCCTGGAGATGAACTGACTACGGATATTCCTGCCATCATGGGTTCCGCTTCAAATGGTTACAACTATTACAGTTATCATTGGAGTTCCGCTTCCACCTCGGATGTGGTGAAAATTGCGGATAACGCCTGGACGATGTATGATTACTCGGATTTACGAGTTGTGAGTGCTGACTATTTGAAGATTTCCAGTATTTCGCTGACCTATGAATTTCCTCGGCGAATATTGAGTCGTTGGAAGTTGGAAAGATTGGCGTTAACTTTGGGAGCTACTAATTTGTACACGTTTTGTAACAGTAAGTTACGCGGACAGACTCCGACTCAAGGAGGATTCTCGGATATACAACTTTCGGATACACCGACTTATACCATTGGTCTGAATCTGAATTTCTAACAGCGATACGCTAAATCTTACTAAAATAATTAGATTATGAAAGCTTTGAAATATATAGGATTAGGCGGTCTGCTCGTCCTTTTGACAATAGGCTGCTCCGACTTCCTGAAAGAATATTCGCAAGACACGTACTACGTTTCTTCCTATGAGGATTTGGATGAATTATTGGCAGGGGATGGTTATCTGCCCGTGAATGGTTGCGGTAGTAATATGGGGTATTTTATCCATTTTTTAGCCGATGAAATCGAGGAACAAAATAGTTATTACAGTGCCTGGGGCGGTGGTTTTGCTTCTGGTGCGGACAATTTCAGACGTAATCTGTTTGGATACTACACCTGGCAACAACGTGTGGGACAAAACGATTCCTATACCGGTTTTATCACTGAAAACGGGACCTGGACGGAACTCTACCGTTTGATTAATGTCATGAATAACGTCATTTCCAGTATTGAGGATGTTCCTCAAGTATCTGCCGATGAACGATTGGGAGCAAAACGTGTAAAGGGCGAAGCTCATTTTCTGCGTGCCGCCTATTATTTTTGGTTGGTGAATCTCTATGGTAAACCGTATGACGTTGCTACCGCGAAAGAAGATCTTGCCGTACCCCTCAAAACGACAGAGAGTGTGCTCGACATCAAATTCAGTCGTAATACGGTACAGGAAACCTATGGCCTGATTTTGTCCGATCTGAAAACCGCTGAAGCCTGTTTGGCGGAAACAGGAGAGGCCCGCAATATTTATCGGGCGGACTTGACAGCCGTGAATTTATTGCAGAGTCGTGTTCATCTGTATATGCAGAATTGGCAATTGGCCGCAGACTATGCGGATTCCGTATTGGTAAGACAAAACACATTGGTTGATTTGAACAGCCGCCAACCGTACGACGGATTTCTTTCAGAAGATTCCGAAGAGATGATTTTCTCCATGGGAGATAATGATATTCCCAACTTTTTCTATTATGAATATAAGTCTTACAGGGTTTCTCACGAATTATACGACGCTTACGAGGAGGATGATTTACGGAAGACGCAATGGTGGTGGAAAAGAAACACGTTCATCGGTAGCACAAAATTAGTACGGGGTCCCGGTATGACGGATGACGGAGATCCGGAAGAAAGTGACTATTACAATAGATATTACAATGTGGCTTGGGGAGGAAAAAAAGCGCCTGTTTCTGACAAGTTCTGTTTCCGTACGGCCGAGGCTTATTTGAACAAAGCCGAAGCTTCCGCATACTTAGGACAGGAGGATGAAGCTCGCAAATGGCTGAATGCTTTACGTGCCAAAAGGTATGTTTCGGGGAGTAGCTATGAAGTAATCGGTTCTGGCGAAGAATTAGTAAAGGACATCCGCGAAGAGCGCCGTAAAGAGTTCGCATTGGAAGGATTTCGTTGGTTTGACCTCCGTCGCTATGGGGTATGTGAGTTTTATCCGGAATCGAAAGAATTGACTCATAAATACACTTATTATGCAGACAAAACGACTATGGAAGAAGCCCATTTATTTGTGTTGAAAGCAAACGATCCGGCCTACACTCTGCCGATCCCACAAGAGGTATTGGATTTTAACACGGGTATGCCGAACAACGAACGCCCTGTAAGAGAATTTTCAGTAATAACCCCAAATGACAATTGATTATGAAGACACGATACAACATCCTCTATATAAGTGTGTTGTTTCTAACAGGAATGACGGCTTGCGCCAAGGAAGACACTTTGACACCCGAGGTGGATACCAATATAGATTGCTTTGCCCCTGCCGCGGATGCGATGGATGAGGAATCTGTGCTACGGCGCACTTTTTTCGAACAGGAAAACTGTTATTTGCTCTTTAGTGATACGCTTCGAAGAGAAGAGTTGGGAAAGGATTCCAATGGTGATATGCAATATTTTATTGAACTGTTGGATGTCAACTATTCCGTGGGCGCTAGTACGAACTCGTCCCTTACCTATTCTTACAAACTGTTGCAGAGCATGGAAGAGAAGAAGCAAGCGACCTCCTTTTTGCAAGAGTATGTATTGCCTCACTTGTCCGCGTCCATAAGACCATTCTCCTGGTTTTTGTCAACGGATATCCAATATCCGGACGCTATGATGGGAGGATCGATGACCTCTACTCTCACGGTTTCCGGTGAACGTGCCGTCGCGTTGGCCGTCGGGGACATCCTGACCTTATCCGAGGAGGGAAAAAATGCGTTGGCCGAGTCGTTCTTTATCTCTTATTTAGGGGGCTCCTTTATGGATAATGAAGCGGCTTTGGAAGAGTTCTATACTGCATGCGGCAATCTGCATGAAGGAAAGTTTAGTATCGCCGATAACCCTCAAAAAGATATGACTCTTAATCTACATCATTGCAAAGAAGCGGGCTTCCTTGTTGCCGGAGTGCTTAAAATTGGTAGTTATGTGATTCAACAGTTAGGAAAGTATCCTGATAAGACGGATGACATCAACGCCTATGTCGAACTGATTTTCAGTTCTACGATGGAACAGATAAAGGTGGACTATGCGGAATATCCGAAAATTATTGAGCGCGCGCAATTATTGAGCGATCTGGTAATAGAATTAGGTTACATTTATTAATGAAGGAGGAAAAAATGAAATGGATAAATAAATTATTGTTAAGTATCGTATGGGTAGGATTGGTTGCCTCCTGTAGCGATGACGATTCACACGAACTGCCGGTTATTAGCCCAGTATCGACCGGGACATTCACGGACACAAGAGATGACAACACCTATAATTATGTGCGTATAGGCAATTTGGAATGGATGACGGAAAACTGCCGTTATCGTACGTCCGATTGCAAGTATTATGTGGATTACGGGAACACGGGACAAACTAATCCCTCGGATGTCTATTCCGATAGGTATGGTTTCCTTTATACCCTTCTCGATGCCCCAAACGCTGTACCTGAAGGTTGGCGCATTCCTACCGATGAAGATTTCAAGCAGTTGGAGCGAGCATTGGGTATGTCTGCGGCAAACGCAGATGAATTGGATTGGCGAGGCGGCGGGACAGGTACATTGATGCGGCAAGCGGAAGAAGGGACCCGATTGAATTTTCAATTGGCCGGTTATTATACTCCATATATGATTATGCAGACACCGGGATACCGTTTTATGGGAGCGTATGGATTCTATTGGACGAGCACCAAAGATGAATCAAAAAACGGAGAATATTATTTCTATCGTAAGCTTTATTACGAATCCGATCAGGTGTATCGGCAGAGTATAGAAAACAACGCGCAATATTTGAGTTTGCGTTTGGTACGTAATGCCCAATGACATAGAGTGAGATTAAAATTTGAATGCCATGAGAATAAAAATTTTTATTTTAGCGTTGTTTATAAGCCTTAATCTTTGGGCGCAGAAGGAGGGATTTGTCATCCGGGGTTACATTCCGGGCATGCCGGATGGCGTGAAAGTTACTTTGATGGAGAAAGAAGGGAAACGCTCTACAAAAGCGGAAACTATCGTAAAAGATGAGCGTTTTGAGTTGAAGGGGAGAGTGGAAAGCCCACAAGCGTTCATGTTAATTACCAATAACATGGAGATACAAACTAAAAATCCGGGGATGAAAATCAAGTGGACCTACACGGATTTATTTGTGGAAAACACGGAAATAAGTATCACGTCTGGGGCATACTCGGAATTGGATTCCAAATCCAAACTCCAGGTAAAAGGGGGACAAGCGCATCAAGACTATGAAGAATTTATGAATATGAAGGGGAGTAATCGGGAATGGGATTTTATCCATTCCCACCCTCGATCAGTAGTGTCTGTGATGTTAGCCAATGGTTTATTGGAACGCGGATATAATTTGACCAAAGAACAAGTGGAAACTTTGGAAAACAACATCATCGGATGTCCTTGTGACACGGCACGCTACAACGAATTCAAAAAACGTGTGGCATTAGCTAAGCAAACTACAGTGGGTGCGGCGCTCCTCGACTTGGATTTGACAGATATAGACAACAGACAGGTTCAGTTGGTGGATGTGGTTCCAAAGGGTAAGTATGTGCTGATAGATTTTTGGGCAAGTTGGTGCGGGATGTGTATTCACAGTATGCCGGAAGTGAAAAAATTGGCGGAAGAGTACTCTGGTCAATTAGAGGTGATAGCTGTTTCGTGTGATAAAAAGCAGGAGGCTTGGCGTAAGGCCATGGAACGTATCAAGTTCCCGTTCCCACATTATGTGATGACTGAAAAAGGATTCAATGATTTCTATTATAATAAATACCAAGTAAGAAACGGAGTGCCTTACTATATGTTAGTGGCACCCGACGGAACGGTATTGTGTGCTCCGCATAGTGTGAGTCAGGTACGGCAGATATTGGCCGAGGTATTAAAATAGTAGTTTGAAGCATAAAGTATGAAACGGGCGATTATTGTGGGAGCTACTTCAGGTATTGGGCAAGAAATAGCAAAGGTACTGCTTGCGCAAGGATGGAAAATAGGGATAGCCGGCAGAAGAAAAGAACTTCTGACAGCATTTCAAGAACGGAATCCGGAACAAATAGCAACGCAAGCGTTGGACGTAACCCAAAAGGATGCTGTATTGAAATTGAATGGGCTGATTGAACAATTGGGTGGAATGGATTTGTTTTTATTGTGTTCAGGTATCGGCAAACAAAACCGGGACTTGCAACCGGAAATAGAAATCGATACGGCACGCACTAATGTCGGCGGATTTATCCGTATGACAAATGCCGCATATACTTATTTCCGTCAACAAGGTGGCGGACATTTGGCTGTAATCAGTTCTATTGCCGGAACAAAGGGATTGGGTGTTGCCCCGGCCTACTCGGCAACAAAACGATTCCAGAATATCTATATCGATTCGCTTGAGCAATTGGCATATATGCAGAAACTGAAAATCCGTTTTACAGATATTAAACCCGGGTTTGTGGATACGGCCTTGTTGGACAGCAGTGAAAAGACCTATCCTCTACTGATGAAACCGGAAAAGGTGGCTAAAATTGCGGTAAATGCATTGAATAAAAAACGCAGGTCTGTCATTATCGATTGGCGTTATGCCATTCTTACGATAATGTGGCGTGGGATACCGAGTTGCCTGTGGAAACGCCTTCCTGTTAAAAATTAAAATATATATAGAGAGAATATGAAAAATAGCATGAAGAAAAATGGTATGGTAGCTCTTTTGCTTATGGGGAGCATATCCATGTATGGACAAACGACAAGTAAAATGACATTAAGCGGGCGGGTGAAAGGTTTTACCGATACCCCCACTCTTATCTGTGATCTTTCCATGGAACATGTGAAACCGGACACCCTGCTTATTCGTCCGGATGGAACATTCTCACAGGAAATCGTAATCCCTGGTGTGAAGAATGCGTTCTTTAAGGTCCATGATGGAAAAGATAACCCCCATTCTTATTTGCTGTATCTTGCTCCTGACAAGTCGCTGCACGTTGATATTGTAAAAAAGCAAGATCATATAAAACTCGTTTATTCAGGGGATACCGGTCCGGAAACCGATTATACGAACATACACCGCGAAACGGTTACCCTTTCCCAAAAATTCAGTAACAATACATGGAGAGATATTCCTGATTTTGACGCATGTGTGAAATATGTCGACATTCAACTTGCTCCTGTAGAGAAAGCCTTGACAAAGGTAAAAAATCAGACGTTCGTAGCACAAGAAAAACAGGGTTGGAAAAAGATGGTGGAGATGCTCTATTTCAACTATGCCATAGCCAAACAACAAGCGGGAGTAGATATGCGGAAAGATAAAGATTTCATGGAGTTTGTGAACAAAATCAACTTCAATGACACGTTGCAAGTAGCTGCAATTGTGCCATATATTGATTGGTATGTCACGGCAAACCCTGATCTGTACAAAAAAGATGAGGAACTACCTATAGGAGCTGTAAAAATACGTGTATTGGGTGAATTGACTCAAGACCAGGGTGTGCGAAACAATATAAGCAAGACTTTGCTCACTGCACAATTGTTTCCACAGATGTTAGGAGCGGATATCTCGGAGACGATTCCGTTCGTGTATCGTGAATTTTTAAAAATATCCACCGATCCTCAGCTTCGGGAAATGGCTGTCAAACAGTTAAAGATTATAGACAATACAACCCCGGGAACGTTGGCGGCTTCATTAAGGATGCGCGATCGGCAAGGGAGGGAAGTGACTCTTGATCAACTGGTCGGGCATGGCAAATATACCTATATTGACTTTTGGGCAACTTGGTGTGGACCATGCTGCAAAGAGATTCCGTTCATCGAAAAGTTGGTTGAACAATATCAGGACATTCGTTTTGTCAGCATCTCCATTGATACTGATGTAGAAACCTGGGAAAAGAAGCTGGCATCAGATAAACCAGCTTGGGAACAATATATCGTTCCGGGGAAAAATCAAATTGATTATGCTGATACATACGGCATAACCAATATCCCGCGTTTTATGATTTTCGACAAGGAAGGACGATTACTGGATGCGAAAGCTCCACGACCTTCTGAAACCAAAATTGAAGAATTGTTTAATCGGTGGAAACCAATCAGTTCATATCAAGTTAGCGGGAATTTGAAAACTCCCAGTGATACTTTATTGGTTGCTTATGTTAATACTCAAACAGGACGAACGAAATTGGATACAGTCCCCTCTAACGCTGGAGCATTCGGATTTGATGCGCTTGATAAAAATACAACCTATGCGGTGGGCATCATAGGCAAACCTAAATATGGAGATGTGCAGGGGTTAATGGCTGCTATGTTCAGTCCTATCCGACTGGTAATCATTCCGGGAGAAAAAGCTGTTGTGACTGGCGATTTCAGAAATTATGAAATAACCGGAAGCACTTTCTATACAGACCTTCAGAAAGCCAAGAAGGAGTTGGAAGCGGATCAAAAGGTGGTAGACGAAAAACAGATGGAGTTAAATGCCTTGAAAGGCAAAAATTCTCCTATCGATGCCATTAACGCGGTAGAAGCGGAAATTGATGTGTTAAAAAGGAAAATCTCTGACACAGCAATGGAGTATATGAAAACTAATCCGAAACAATACGCTTCAGCAGTTTTGATTGAGTGTGTAGTGAACGAGAAAAGAAGAGAAGCTTTCGATTTGTTGGATAGTTGCGTAAAAGAAGGGCCAATGAAAACTTATGCAGAAACTTTGGTGAAAATGGCCGAAGCAGAATTGTATCAAAAAGAGGCGAAGAAAAAGGTTCAGGTGGGAATGGTTGCTCCGGAGTTCAAACTGAAAGATTTGAATGGTAAGGACGTGAGCTTGACAGATTTTCGGGGCAAATATGTGGTGCTTGATTTCTGGGGAAGCTGGTGCGTATGGTGTATCAAAGGTTTTCCTGATATGAAGAAAAGTTACGAAAAACATAAGGTAAAAATCGAGTTCATAAGTATTGCTTGTCGGGATTCTGATGCAAAATGGCGTACAGCTGTAAAGGAAAATGCATTGCCTTGGGTGCAACTCTTCAATGATGGTAAAGATATAGACGTGGCTGCTCTGTATGCTGTAAATGGTTATCCAACCAAGTGTATCATTGATCCGGAAGGGAAAATTGTCAGAATATTTTCAGGAGAGAGTGCGGAATTCTATACATACTTGGATGATTTGTTAAAATAAACACCTAATGGAATAGTAAATTTGGGAAAAGCGTAGCGAATAGATTGGAATAGAGTTCGTTATGCTTTCCTTTTCGGTTGACTTGAAGCCATCAAAATTACGACTATTTTTCTTTTCATCGTCGTTCCTTGTCCTTTGGGGTTGTTTTATGAGTTTTACATTCTTTTCGGATGGTTACTTTTTTTCAAGTCCGTAATCCTCAATGTGTTTAAGGTATAAAATTCATAAAGTTCTTTTTATATTTTCCTCCACTGGCAATATTATCTAAATGTTCAATATCTCATTTCTTCTTTTAAAAGAGATTGACAATCCGGCTGCAAAAGAATATATTCAATTGAAGAAGTATTTGGGAATACCTGCCTTAACTGAGGAATTGGATAAATTCTTAAAAATTATGGGGTCTCAGACACTCGCTTCTTCAAATACCGGCCTGCTTGATTTAGAGATTTTATTGAAATGGGAGCCTAAACTTGAGATTTGAACAGTTAATTATAAAATTTGGTTATGAATTTAAGAGTATTATTTTTTATGTGTGTGTGCCAGTGTGTTGCCCTGGCAGGCTTTGCACAAGGTGTGGAGTTCAGAGACATTTCGTTTGCCGGGGCGCTGAAAGCGGCGAAGGCGGAAAACAAAACGGTATTTATGGATTGTTATACCTCCTGGTGCGGTCCGTGTAAGATGATGACAAATGATATCTTCCCGCAGGAAAAGGTGGGGAAATACATGAACGAGAACTTTGTATGCGTCAAATACGATATGGAAAAAGGGGAAGGTGTCGAATTGAAAAAACGTTATGAAGTATCCGCTTATCCGACTTTTCTTGTGATCGATGCGGATGGGACGATGGTACACCGTTTTGTCGGTTATCGGACGGCAAATGATTTGCTCAGCGAATTGGATTACGACCCTTCTTCGGCCTGGGGTGCCATACAGACGCGCTATGACTCGGGAGAACGGGATAAAGAGTTCCTGTTGCAGTATCTGAATCTGCTGATGGGGGCTTCCGATAAAAGAGCGGGAAAGGTGGCGGGCGAATTGTTTGCCGCTTTGGATGACGATGAAAAAGTGTCTGAAAAGTATGCTTTCCTGTTTCAGAATCTATCTCTGAATACTGTCGGTTCGGATATTTACGCTTATTTTCTGGCCAACCGTCCGCGTTATGAGAAGGCGATGGGCGAAAAGACGGTGTATAACCTGCTGGTGCGTTGCAATACGGAATACCTGCGCTGGTCTTCTTTTGAAAAACAGGATTTGACACCCGGGGAACGGGCTACCATTCAAAAGAATCTGGATGCAGCCGGGATGACGGAATTGTATCCGTTCTGGAATGTGGTACAGGCTTGCCGTGCGGGTGATTTCAACCGATTGATAAAAGCCTGCCGGCAGAATTTCCCGAAGATGGACAGACATCTGGCTTTCTCTTATTATTCCATGTTCCTCGCCAACATGAGGAAGGACGGTGCGCCAGCCCAGCAAAAGGCTTGTGACAAAATTCTGGAAGAGTTGAAGAATCGGCCGATAGAGTAATATTTTATGTGATACTTGGTGTAAAAGCTTTCCGGTTCCTGTCATCGGGGAAATCGGAAGGCTTTTTTGCCTCGAAGTATACCGGCTGGTTTCTTGGCGGGCCTGAATTTACCGCGTTTGATGGGCAGATGAGCTCGTTGATAGTAGTATAGTGGCGAATGTTGCCTTACATGCCTCGGGTATTTCCTGTACTTGAACGAAAAGGTTACTGTCAGTCTCTGCTCCAATCCATTCTCGTTCATCTGTCTGTATAAGATTTTTTGTCCGATAAAATCGGGGAATGGGCTATAATTGCTATATTTGTATAATATAAGATGCGGTTCGGCAAAATCAATCCAACCAGTTTGTTGTTTTTGCTCTCGCCTTTCACTATATTTGTCCATCATAGATGTTTTCGATATGGCGGAAGAACCGGAGAATTTCTTATACGGTATCAATACCAAGCAGGAAAAGGCATGGCAATATTTATATGCGGAGTATTATTCTCCGCTTTGTTGTTATGCTTTGAAAATTCTGAAAGACAGGGAATATGCTATGGATGTGGTGCAGGGGATCATTGTCCGGTTATGGGAAGCGGATACTTATTTCGAAGATATGCCTTCTTTCCGCGGATACCTTTATCGGGCGGTATATCATAATTGTCTGAAAGTTTTACGTGACCGGAATATAAAAGAACTGTGTTTGACCCAATGCGGGCAGGAAGAGGAGAGCGCCGGAGATTTCGGGGCGGTGATCGAGGAAGAGGTCGTCCGTAAATTGCGGGGCGTGATTGCCCGGATGCCGGAGAAACGACGGGAGGTGATGCTGCTTTGTTTAGAAGAAAAAACGGTGGAAGAAATCGGTGAAATTCTGGGAATCAGTGTCAATACGGTCAAAAAACATAAAAAAGAAGCTTATCAGTATATCCGGAAAATTCTGTCGCCCGACATTTTCATTTTATTCTGTCTTTTATTCCACCCCAAAGATTGACTTTTTAAATAAATTTATCCGATTTTCGAAAAAAATTCAGTTAATAAAGGTACCCGTTTTGTCTTTTTGTGGATTATTTATATAAATAATCGTTATATGAACAAAGATGACGAAATAAGGGAAGAACTTTCTGATTTATGGTGTAAAGAAATTACCGGACAATTGAAGGGAAGTGAGAAAATCCGTCTTCAAAACTTAATAGAAGAACGGGAATTTCCTTTTCCGGATCGCAAACGTTGGTTAGCACGTTTACGTCAGAAAGAGGAGTTCGATTCTGCAATAGCGTATCGTAAATTCCTGCAATACAAAAACAGGAAAAGGTGGTGGAGGTTTGGGCGTATCGGTCTTACCGCAGCGGCAGCCGTTTTGTTGTTTGTGGGGATTGGACTGGTTTGGAGTCATCGGGAACAGCTACGGTCTGTCCCCCCGCTGACGGTAAAAAATGAAGTGGTGGAACCCGGCAGGAGCAAGGCGATGATTACGCTGGCAAACGGAGAGAAAATAGTTTTAGGAGATAAAAAACAGCAACTGATCGGAGAAGACGGAACGCTCCTGAATTTGGATTCTGCCGTCGTGGAATATAAAGGAAAACAAAAGACACCAGCATTGGTATACAATACCATTGATATTCCGATAGGAGGGGAATATCAGTTGGTTTTAGCGGATGGAACTAAAGTTTGGCTCAATGCCGATTCAAAACTAAGGTTCCCGGTTAGTTTTACCGCAGAACGGCGGGAGGTTTATTTAGAAGGAGAGGCCTACTTTGAGGTGGCGAAAGATAGCGAACATCCTTTTATCGTACACATTTCCAGGGGAGCGATTGAGGTGTTGGGTACGGGGTTTAACGTTCGGGATTACCGGGAAGAACAAAAAACCGTTACAACATTGGTGCAGGGAAAGGTGGTGTACCGATCGGAGAGACAACCGGGTCGGGAAATCATGTTGGAACCTGGTTTTCAGATAAAGGATGAAGAAGGAGGAAGTCTTCAACCCCGGAAAGTAGATGTTATTTTATATACCGGCTGGAAAGACGGAAAATATGTTTTTGAAAATGCAACACTGGAAGAAATCATGCAAGTATTGTCCAGGTGGTATGATATTGCCGTTTTTTATAAACGCGAAGAAGTCAAAAAATTACATTTTACAGGTGATCTGGAACGTTATAAGACAATCAACGATTTTCTGGAATTTATGGAAATCGGTGGAAATGTCCGGTTTAGCATAAAAGGCAAGACTGTTTTGATAGAATAAAAAATAAAGGAGCGGATGTCAGCGCCAACCTTCATCCGCATCCGAGCAGTTAATTTCAGTATTCACTAAAACTAAAACAAAGTTATGAAAAAAAACGAAGTGTATGGGCGTAGTGTACCCATTAATTTTAATCCTTTATTCCGGGTTATGAAATTATGCCTTTTGTTTACTGTGATGTTGAATCTTTCGGTAGTTGCTGCAACAAATGCACAATTGAAAAAGGTTTCCCTGATCATGGAGAACGCAGAGTTGCGTCAGGTATTTAAAAAAATAAAACAACAAACCGGTGTCCGTTTTTTTTATAATGAGGAGAAATTGAAAAATATCGGGAACCGCCGGATCGAAATTCATGATCTGGAATTAGAGAAGGCATTGGATGAGATATTGGAGGGGACGGAACTTACTTACACTTTCCTGCGGGATGTTGTGGTAATCAAAGACAGGGAAAACAGTCGGGAGGTGCTGGAAACTCTGATGCAACAGAAAAGGCTGATCCGGGGAATTGTCAAAGATGAAAAAGGAATTACCCTTCCCGGAGTTTCTGTTATAGTGAAAGGTACCCAGACAGGTGTTGCGACCGATATCAATGGTCGGTTTGAGATCAAAGTGGACGATGAGCCCAACCTGATTTTGCAATTTTCTTTTGTGGGCATGAAAACGAAGGAAATAAAAATCGGAAACAATCAGGAATTGAAAGTGGTCTTGGAAAGCGCTGCCGAAAGTCTCGATGAGGTGATTGTTACAGGTTACCAAACTATCTCGAAAGAACGGACTACCGGTTCGTTCGGAGTGATAACTCCCCGGAATATCGAGACAAAATTACAGTCGAATCTGAGTTCTGTCCTGGAAGGACAGGCCACTGGAGTTGTACTGGATAAAGACGGTAAAATAGAAATCCGTGGTGTGTCAACTTTCAATGCGGAAAACGAGCCTTTGGTGGTGTTGGACGGTTATCCTATCGAGGGGGGGCTCGAATCGATTAATCCTGAGAATATTGAGAATATTACAGTGCTGAAAGATGGGGTCGCTGCCTCTATCTATGGGTCCAGAGCTGCTAATGGTGTGATTGTAGTAACGACTACCCGTGGGGCTGCCGATCGTTTTAACGTATCTTATAAAGGAATTGTAAGTACGATTTTAAAGCCTCAATTATCTAAATTGAACCGGGCGTCGACTTCGGATTATATCGATGCGGAATTAGATTTGTATTACCAGAATCCGAACCGTCCCAGTACGCAATCCGTTAGCAATATGAGTAAAGTGACCTGGCTGATGATGCAGGCACGGGAAGGAAATATGACTGAGGCAGAAGCTTTGGCTGAAATCGATAAATTGCGGAATATAAACGGTTTGAAGCAGGCGGAGAAATACTTTTACCGCAATCAGCTCAGCCATCAGCATAATATAGCCATCAATGGCGGTACGGAGAAAAATCGGTTTAATGCAGCTGTCAATTATATGTATAATCGGGGAAATATGATTCATTCCGACAATTCCCGTCTGATTTTCGATTTGAAGAACGACTGGAAACCGTCCAAATACATTTCGTTGGGATTAATGGCTAATGTCGTATATACTAAAGATGAACATCCGGTAAGAGGTTGGAGCGATTTGTTGGGTTATACCAATACTTCGTTGATACAGCCTTATGATAATCTGGTCGATCCGGAGACGGGCAAACCGACGACGGTATTTTCGACCAGTACTTATAAAATTGCCAATTATGAGAAAATCGCTAATATGAAGGACTGGAGCTATAATCCGATTGAGGATGTGGGTAAGGAGACGACCGATACGGAAGATATTCAGACTCGTTTGGGAGGAACCTTAAAGATATATATTATCGATGGATTGAATATCGAGACCGGAGGGATTTGGACCAAAGGAAATAAAGTGGAGAAAACGACTTATGACCGGGATGCTTATCGTATCAGGATTCAATACAATGATGCAACCTCCAAGACAAACAACGCCAGTCATTATTTTCCGGACGGAGCAATGATCGATGAATGGCGTAACATCAATGAAAGCTGGACACTCCGGACTCAGATCAACTTTAACCGTTCGTTTCTGAATGACAGGCACCGGGTGACCTTCCTTGCCGGAAATGAAGTACGCAAAAGTACTTATAGTAATAATCAGTATGCGACCCGTTTGGGATATAATCCGACGGCAGGATCTTTCATTCCGGTAAATATAAAAGATTGGAATTCAGGTTTGAATAAGGCGGATATGTTGTTCGGCTCGACTACGGTTTATTCTTTAAAAAACGGGGCGTATAATTTGCGGGATAACCGTTTTGTTTCCTGGTATGGAAACGGTTCTTACGAATTCGACAGCCGTTATCTGGTTAGCGGAAGTGTACGGTTGGATTTGACCAATTTCTTCGGAACAGATTCGAAATACCGGTATAAACCGTTATGGTCGGTGGGAGCAACCTGGAAATTGGCTGAAGAGAAATTCTTCTCCGTCTCCTGGATCGATCGTTTAAATCTGCGGGCTTCTTACGGAATCAACGGAAATATTTCTTTAAGCGAAGGTCCGTACCTGATGCTTGCGGCAGGCTCTTATCAGGAAATGACCGGTGGAGTTTCTTATAGTATTGCTTCTCCTCCAAACAATCAATTGCGTTGGGAAAAGACAAAAACGACCAATATCGGTGCCGATATCGCTTTATTCGATAACCGTATAAATCTGACTTTCGATTATTATTTGAAGAACAGCTCCGATTTGTTGGCCAGAGATGCCATCGACCCGACGACCGGATTCAGCAGTCTGACAAAAAATGTCGGGGAAATGCAGAACAATGGTGTAGAATTTTCTGTTAATGCCGATATTATCAAAAAACAGGATTTCGTCTGGAATTCGGTTTTCAATTTCAGTTATAATAAAAATAAAGTTAAAACATATAATGTAACCCGGATGTATACCAGCCAATGGGCCAGTATGGCACCTATTTTAGCTGAAGGTTACCCTGCCGACGCTATGTTTGGATTTAAATATGCGGGTCTGAACGATAAAGGAGAAGCTTTGGGGTATTCGGCAAACGGAGAGAAAGACCGGCTCGCTAACTTGACTACCGATGATATTATATATTTGGGTACGGTACGTCCGAAATATGATTTGTCGTTTACCAATGCGTTCAAATATAAAAACGTTCAGCTTTCTTTTATGTTTATCGCCAAATTAGGGCATCAATACCGTAAAGACGGTTTCTATGGTATGAATTATCAGAATCGTCATGTTGCCGACCGTTGGCAAAAGCCGGGAGATGAAGCTACCAAAAAATATCCCCAACTCCGGAGTGGAAGTACGGAACATTGGTATTTCCCTTATACCGATTTCCTGACCGGAAACGCCAGTTATATGAAATTGAGGGATGTGACGCTTGCCTATACCTTCCCTAAACATTGGTTGTCTTCTGTAGGAGTAAACAATGTTCGGGCTTACTTCCAGGCACGCAATATTTGGACTGTGACGGCTAAGGGGACGGATATAGACCCGGAAACTGCTCAGGTGAATATGACAGGAGCATATAATAATTTTACGGAACAGGGATTCACGTCATTGCCATTGCGTCCTGAATTTTATTTTGGTTTATCATTTTCATTCTAAATATATATACTTATGAAAGCGAAATTATTGACTATTTCTTTAATGGTGGGCTTGTTTATGGGGTGTCATGATTTTTTGGATGTCAAGCCTGTCGGAAAATTGATTCCTACGGAAGTAGAAGAGTTTGAGAATATACTCAATAATACGTATACGGTAGATTGGTACTATATGGACAATAATAAAGGTACGCTTCTCGCTTCTTTGGGAGATAACCTGCAAATCAGTGAGAATAGTGCCAATTATAATTATACCGCAACCCATCCGAACATTAACCGCTACGCTGCCTATACGTTTAAATTGCCTTACGGTAATCCTGAAAAACCCGATTATTTTTGGGAATGGGGTACTTATCGTGCCGTCGGTTTGTTGAACAATGTGATTGACGGGGTAAATGACGTAAAGAATGAAAAGACGGCGAAATTGGCTGAGGAATTGTCGGCACAGGCCCGGGCTGCCCGGGCGTGGTCTTATCTGACAATGGCCATGATTTATGGACCTGTTTATGATCCTGCCGGAGCTAACGATACAAAAACGATTCCTTATCGTACCGCAGCTTCTCCTACAGAAGCTAATCCGGCATTATCCACAACGGCCGAGGTGTTCGGGCTGGCCAAAGCGGATATCGATTTCGCTCTGAAGAGTGTTCCCGATAATGTAAACCATCCTGCCCGTATGAATCGATGTGCAGTACAGACTTTGATGGCTTATTATTACATGTTTGCACGTGATTTCGGAAAAATGCTGGAATATGCAGATATGGCCTGGACATCGGCCTTAGCTCAGCAAGGTTCGGTGGATAATTTGATTTATAATTACAACGATTTCTACTATGAACCCGATCCGGAGGCCAGTCCTTCTCCGGGTACTGATGTGGAGGTATCATTGGATTTGAAGGGCCAGGACGATTATTTGGGACAGACCTATCACCGGGAAATGTTGTTCTATCGGGTTGCTCCTTCAGGAGGGATGGGAAGCAGTGGTTATCCTTCGGTAGAGTTTATCTCTCTTTTCGATAAAAATACGGATTTGAGATACCGGTTGTTTATGCTGAAGGATTTAGGATATGCGACGACTGTAGGGGATACGAAGTATGATGACGGGATTGTCTTACAATATTATCGGGATGTAAAAATAAAAATGACACAAGGATTCAGTTATCCTGAACTGTTGTTGATGAGAGCAGAAGCATACGCCCGGAACAGTCGGAAAACAGAAGCTTTGTCTGACCTGAATACCCTCAGGAAATACAGGTATGACAATACGCAGGGAAGTACGGACCTTCCCAATGGAGCTGCCCTGACTGAAGATCAGTTGTTGGAGGAAATCCTGAAAGAACGCCGCAGGGAATTACCGATTGCAACTTTCCAGCGTGTGCTCGATCTGAAACGTTTGGCATTGGATAATGGCAAGCCGTGGTGTAAAACCACTATCGAGCACAAAATCGGAACTCAGACTTATTCGGCTTCGATAAATTCCGAATATTACGTTCTCCCTATTCCGAATAACATTATAAAATATAATCCGCAGTGGGGATTGCCGTTGGATACCCGGCCCTATAATCCGAAATAGACCGGGGAAAGAAAAGATCGAAAGTGTTTTGATGAAACCAGGGGCTGTCTAAGAAATGAAGTGCCCTCAAAAAGTTGGACATAAAACTTTTGGGGGCATTTCACTTTTAGACAGTTCTTTTTTTATTGTTTTTCAACGGGATTGTGAAGGATTAAAACAGAGAGGATTGGACAGGTTTCCATCCCCATATTCCCTCCGTCTATTTTTGGATGTAAGTTATCGGAGATGAAGCGTGGAATCCAATGAATAGAGGATGAAGATAAAAAGGAGAAGCTTGAAAAATTAAAGAAATTGGATAAATTTGTATTTATAAAATACAGAGAGTAGTGCATTTTAAATCATAATGAGGTGGAAGATAAAATTAAATATGAAAAACATTGGCTGAAACTGTTGGTAGAAGGAGATGAGAAGGCTTATAAACGTTTGTTTGAATTATATTATTCCTCATTGGTCATGTTTGCTGCAAAATATTTGAGAGATACCGATCTGGCAGAGGATTTGGTACAGGATGTCATTTATGATTTCTGGAAACAGAGGCAGCATCTTTCGGAACTTTCTTCTTTGAAATCCTGGTTGTATATATCAGTGAGAAACCGGTGTATCAATTATCTGGAACATGATAAGGTGAAGAAAAAATACTTACAATTAAACGGGGAAGCTGAAGCTGATTTTTTTCTATCGCAGATCATCGAAGAAGAGGTGTATCTGGCATTGAAACAGGCAATTGATATTTTACCCCCTAAAATCAGGACTATCTTTTATCTGATACTGGAGAGGAAAACCAATGCGGAGATCGCCTCTTTGTTGGGGATAACCGAAGAGGCTGTAAAGGCTTATAGAAAGAGAGGTATGAAGATGCTGCGGATACGGTTGAGTAATTTCTGGATATTAGCATTGTTAATTTTTTAAATTTTTGCCCACTTTTTAGTTTTTTCCTGTCTTTATACAAAAGGCAGAAAATATGGAATTAAAAAGTGAGAAAGCATTTCGGATTGCTGATTTGATTTTGCGTTATCAGGAGGAGACTATCTCAGAAGAGGAGATGGAAGAACTCAGGCTTTGGCTGAAGAAATCAACGGAACATCAGCAACAATTTGAAAATCTGAATGATCGTGACTATATCAGGCGGAAACGCGAACTGGATTTGTCTATAAATCCGGCTGCTGCGTATACTGCTTTTTCTGAAAGAATAGCAAGGGAACGTCCATGGTCTTACAGGAAGTTGCGTGGGTTAGCTGCTGTGGCAGCTGTATGTCTGATTGCAATAGGAATTTACTGGTGCTGGCTCCGGGAAGACAGGAACGGTACGCTTGTTCCTCAGGTATCGACATCTGTCATTCCTGCTGGTAGTAGTAAGGCTGTCCTTACCTTGGCCAACGGGGAACAGATTCATTTGTGCGGAGATACTGCCACTTCTATAAAGCAGCAGGATGGTTCTGTAGCTAAGGCTTCGTCTGCCTCTTTAGTGTATCAGAATATTCCGTCTTTGCCGGAAGAGCTATTGTATAATTCTTTGAGTATTCCCCGTAAGGGAGAATTTACACTTGTACTGTCCGACGGAACGAAAATCTGGCTGAACTCGGAGAGTGAAGTGGAATATCCGATTGTTTTTCCCTCCGGGGAACGAAGGATACGTTTGCAGGGAGAGGCTTATTTTCAGGTGGCCTCTGATAAATCGTCCCCTTTTATTATAGAGATGGGAAAGGTGCAGGTACAGGTGTTGGGAACCTCTTTTAATCTCCGGGCTTATCAGGATGAAGAAATGATTCAGACCACCCTGGTGGAAGGGAGGGTATGCATGTTCACCGACAAAAAACGGATATTGTTGTACCCGAATGAACAGGGGGCTATAGAGCTGAAGACTGGTAATTTAGTTAAAAAGCAAGTGGATGTACAGGCATATATCGGTTGGAAAAACGGGAGGTTTATATTCGAACGTCAGACTCTGGAAGATATTATGAGGACTTTGTCGCGCTGGTATGATGTGCAGGTGGTGTTTCAGTCGGAAAAAGCCCGGCATATTGAATTTACCGGTAATTTAAGACGTTATGATGATTTCGGACAGATCGTGTCGATGCTGGCTCTGGCTTGTCCCGCAAAATTTAATGTTTCAGGAACTACTATTTATATCGCAGAATAAAAGACAGGTAGCCGATGTAGGGAATCGGCCGCCTGTCCGTTCTGGTATTTATTTACTTATAAGTCAAACAAAGTTATGAAAAAAACGAAAAACAGGAAATTTCCCGGTGTATTTCTCCCGGGACGAATGGTGCGGACGATGAAGCTGATGACTTTATTACTTGTGTTACAAACTTTTCAAGTGACTGCGAAAGGATATTCGCAGGAAAATATCACATTGAAAATGAAGAATGTGACCTTTGCAGAGGTCGTTAAAGAGATTGAACGCCAATCCAAAGTGACTTTCCTTTATAATCATGATTATGTACGTGAGCTGGATCGTCTGAATCCGGATTACTCGAATTTGAATCTTCAGGAAGTATTGGATCATATTTTGACAGGAACCAATTTGGAATACAAGTTGATCGATAATACGGTGGTCATTACTGCTAAACAGGGACAGGATCAGTTTGAGCAGGAGATACAGACCATAAAAGGAAAAGTTGTAGATGTACAGGGACATACCTTGCCCGGAGTGACTGTCGTTATCAAGGGTACGAACCTGGGGGTTGCTACGGATATGGATGGAAGATTTTCTATTCAGGTACCCCGTGGCAAGGCTGTCGTCCTGGTGTGTACCTTTGTTGGAATGCGTAAAAAGGAGGTGAATTATGTGGAAGGGAAAGAATTGACTATCGTCATGGAGGAGGAGGCTGCAGAGATGGACGAAGTGATTGTGACGGGGTATTTCCAGAAATCGAAAGAGAGTTTTACAGGTTCGGAGGTAACCATCAATACCGAGGAACTGAAAAAAGTCGGGGCTTTGAATATGATTCAGGCGTTGAATGCTTTCGATCCTTCTATCCGCTTGAACGAGAGCCTTACACAAGGGTCTAACCCCAATGTGATACCGGATATTACGATCCGGGGAGAGAATGGTTTTGACCTGAGGGCCAATGCTGACGATGCGACGACAAACCCCAATGCCCCGCTTTATATTCTGGATGGAGTGGAGGTTTCGGCAGAACGGATCTATGATATGGACCTGAACCGGGTGGAATCCACGACTATCCTGAAAGATGCCAGTGCAACGGCTTTATATGGGTCTCGGGGTGCCAACGGAGTGATTGTCATTACGACTATCCGTCCGAAAGCCGGACAAATCCGGATAAACCTGAATGCCAATTACAACGTTTCAATCCCGGATTTGAGGGATTATAATTTGATGAATGCTGCGGAAAAACTGGAATATGAACGCCGGTGTATATACCGATCCTGTTTATTCAGAACAGGTACGACTGGAAGAGCTTTATAATTCACGTTTGGAAGAGGTGAAAAGAGGGGTGGATACTTATTGGTTGTCCCAGCCTCTGACTACTTCGTTAAATCAGCGTTATTCGCTCAATTTTGAAGGAGGAGATCAATATTTCCGTTATGGCGTGGATTTACGATATGATACGGATAAAGGAGTCATGAAGAAATCCGGACGGGACCGGTTGGGGATTAACTTGACTTTCAATTACAATATCGGTTCCAGCTTTTTTATCCGGAATGACTTGTCGGTCGATAATGTGAAAGCGAAGAATTCTCCGTACAATGAATTCTCTTTGTATGCCAACCAGAATCCGTATGACCGGATTTATGACGAAAACGGAGAGTTTGTGGAAAAACTTTCTTCAGGTGACTGGAATCCGCTGGTCAGTGCCAATCTGCCCAAGCGTAATACCAGCACTTATACCTCTGTTCAGGATAATTTCAATATCGACTGGAGGATTATTCCGGCTTTGCGTTTACAGGGGCGTTTCAGTTATACCAGGCAGTTTGACCGGCGGGATTTGTTTAAATCTCCGGAATCACTGGATTACAGTACAGAAACGGATCCGAAAAAGAAGGGGAGTTATTATCTGGTAAATTCCCGGAGTGACCGGTTCGACGGTAATTTGACACTGGCTTATAATAAGACGATAGATAAACACATGCTGAATGTCGGGGTCGGAAGCAATATCATGCAATCGGAGACGGAAGGTGAGTCTTTTACCGGAGTCGGGTTTATCAATCCGGACATGATTTTTATCGGTGCAGCCAATGCTTTTCAGGAAAATACCAGTCCTCAGGGAACCTATGATAAATCGAGATTGGTAGGATTTTTTACCAATGTAAATTATGGGTACGGCAATCGTTACTTCCTGGACTTTTCTTTTCGTTCGGACGGTTCCAGTAAATTCGGACGTAATTCGCGTTTTGCTCCTTTCTGGTCATTGGGGGTAGCCTGGAATGTGCACAATGAGTCTTTTTGGCATGCTCATGAGAAAAACGCATTGAAGCTGAGGGCTTCGGTGGGAAGTACGGGGACAACTAATTTTTCATCTACCCAGGCGCTGACAACTTATTTGTATGATTTTAGCAGGGAATATAACGGAAATTTCGGAGTTAGTCTGGCCGGATACGGTAATTCGAGTTTGAAGTGGCAGACAACCCTTTCTTATAATGTGGGAGTGGATTTTACTTTCTTGCACGGCTTGGTGGTGTTTAACGGAGATTTTTACATTAAAAATACCCGTAGTCTGCTGTTGCCTGTAACTGTAGCTCCTTCGACGGGATTTATCGATTATGTGGAGAATATCGGGAAATTGAGAAATACGGGTGTGGAAGCCCGTTTGCGTTTCAACCTGATCCAGGATGCAGTCAAAGATCTGAGATGGAATGTCACCTTATCCGCTTTCCATAACCGGAGTAAGATTACCCAATTATCCAATCAGTTGGAAACCATCAATCAATATGCCAACGATGACCGGGCAAACCAGGGAACGGTGGTATATCGTCAGTTCGAGGCGGGACGTTCACAGACGGCTTTGATGGTGGTGCGTTCCGGAGGAATCGATCCGGCTACCGGGAATGAAATTTATATTAAACGTAACGGGGAAATGACTTTTGAATATAACCATAACGATAAGATCGAATGTGGGGATATGAAGCCTAAAATCGAAGGAAATGTGAACACTAATCTGAACTGGAAAGGATTCAATCTGTATATGCTGTTTAAATATCAGTACGGTGGAAAAATATATAATGCTACCCTGGCCTCGAAAGTGGAAGGGGTTAATCCGCTTAAGAATGCTGATAAACGGGTATTGTACGACCGTTGGAAAGAACCGGGGGATCATGCGAAATTCAGACGTATCGACGATACGAGTGCGCCCTATCAGACAACCCGCCTGGTATTTGATAACAATTTGCTGGCTTTGCAAAGTGTCTCCCTGTCATATGAGTTGCCTCGTAAGATTTCCCAGAAAATGTATATGGAAAGAGTGAAGCTGCTGTTGAGTTCCACCGATCTGTTCCGCTTGTCCTCGGTAAAACAGGAACGGGGGACGAGTTATCCCTTTGCACGTACTTTCAGTATCGGTTTGAATGTTACTTTTTAGTCGTTAACAGATAAAGATAGAACTTATGAAAATGAAAAATAGCATATGGAATTTAGTTTGGGTGTGTTTGTTATGCTCCTGTAATTCCTGGTTGGATATTAAATTGATAAACCAGAGCGAAGAATCGGAATTGTTCAGTACGGAGCGTGGATTTTCCGAAGCGTTGGCCGGGGTGTATTATGATATGTCGGCGGCGGGACTATATGGTCAGACCCTTTCATTCGGCATGCTGGATGTGATGTCGCGTACTTATGATTATTCCCGGGTGCCGAATGCCATGAAAATATTCAGGGATTATGATTATGAAGACAAGGATATGGAGGCTTATATCTATTCCATATGGTATGCTTTATATGCTAATATTGCAGCCATCAATAATATATTGGAGTGGAGTGATAAAAATGCTTCTGTCCTGTCGGATGCCCGGCGTAATCAGGTCCGGGGTGAGGCATTGGCATTAAGGGCAATGCATCATTTCGATATTTACCGTTTGTTTGCTCCCGATGTGAAGCTGGATAAGGATGCCCGGATTTTACCTTATCAGCTGAAGTTCGGAGTGGAGACACCTGCTGTATATACGACACAGGAATATCTGAATCTGGTGGTCGGGGATTTAGAAAACGCTTTGGAATGCCTGAAAGATGATCCCATTTGTTCGGTGGTACCCTATGAATTAGGAAACGGGGTGGATGAAAATAAAGATCAGGCTGACCAGTATGTTGCACGAATGAATTATTATGCTGCAAAGGCTTTATTGGCCCGGGTTTATCTGGATATGGGGGGAGAATATAAAAAAGAAGCCCGTCGTTTGGCTGAAGAGGTGATTGAAAGTAAAAAATTCGCCTTATTGGATTATGAGAAAAGTTTGAATGTGGATATGGCCGATAAAGATTTGCTTTTTTCTAGTGAGCATATCTTTTCACTACGGAACCAGGCTATAAAAACAGGTGCTGAAGCGATACATAAACGGGTGACTGGTTCGGACGGTAATTTACAGATGGCTGTAGGGTTTCAGAGTAGCATATATGAAGGGGATCTGGATGATTACCGTTTGAATTGGTACAGTGAAATTTATATTGTAAAATATACCTCTGATAATAGTAAACGTTTTTTTCCGAAAGTTCCGATAATCCGTTTGTCGGAAATGTACCTGATTGCTGCGGAGGGTTGGATGGAAGACGATCCGGGGCATGCTGCGGAATTACTGCAGACTTTCAAACAGGCCAGGACACAGAAAGAGGTGGTATCGCAGGAAGTAACCGAAGACGTGATCATGCGGGAAATACGCAAAGAGTTTATCGGGGAAGGAGTGATCTTTTTAACTTATAAACGTTTGCATCACGATATCTGGGGAAATACTTCCGAAGATCAGGTGAAAGCTGATAATAATGTCTTTGTATTCCCGATCCCGGAAGATGAAATAGAGTATGGTAACAGAACACAAAATTGAATTGTCCAATGAAGAAAGTTATATATGTATTTTTATGGTTTTGCCTTTATTTACAAGGATGTGAGCAGAAGGTGGAATATCAGTATGATGATGTCAACCGGATATATTTCCAGTATGAGGTATTAAATAGCCTGGGCAACAAAGTAAGTCTGGATTCTGTCGTTTTTTCTTTTGGAAAACTTTCGGATGACGTTGGTGCAGATACGGCTAAAATAGTGGTACGTGTTTTAGGTAATACGTCGGAAGAACCACGTACTTACCGGGTAAAAGTACTTGAAAAAGGTAATTATTTAAATGGGGAGACCGATATGGTTGCCGATGAAGATTATGTATCCCTGGCTGAGGAGCAATTATTCGGTCCCGGCCGTTTTCAGGATACCCTCCGGATTGTTGTTTTCCGGAAAAATCTGAGTAAAAGCCTTCGGAATCCTGAAAGCAAGACGCTGATGCTTACACTTGTTGCCGGAGGAGATTTTCAGCTGGGCATTGAAGACGGGCGTGAGATGAAATTATCTGTCAATGACATTTTGTTTCCGCCAGACTGGTGGACGGCCAATGAGGGGGAACTCGGATTTTATCATCCTAAAAAATGGCGTAAGCTGATCGAGCTGGATCCGATTTTCGCTATTGAAGATGCATTTGTGGGAACAGGGGTGGATATGACGAAGAAATCCCAGATATTGAGAGAATGGTTGAATAAAAATATCATTATCGATGATGAGACTGGTATGCGGATTATGATGGACGGACTTGTCGAGATTACGGACTTGAATTAAATAGGAGGCTATTATGAAAAAAATAATTACTTTTTTATACCTACTTATCCTGGCATATGCCTGTTATGATGATAAAGGAAATTACGATTATCGGGAAATCAACCAGATCAGCATACAGAATATCGATAGCCTGGTTCTTTGTGACCAGATGGATTTGTTGTCTATTCCCGTGACTTTGGAGGGAACGCAGTATTCGGATTCAAACCGGTTTACTTATATGTGGGAAGTCAACCAGAAGGTTGTGGCGACGACGAAAGATCTGAATGTATATGCTAATTTCCCGTTGGGGATTAATACAGCACGTTTTGTGGTAACCGATAAGGAATTGGGGACGAAGGCCTTTAAAAATTTCAGAATCAATGTGTCCAGTTCTACGGCAGGTGACGGTATCCTTGTTTTAAGCAAGTATCAGGGGCATGCAGAATTATCCTTTAAGCGTCTGGACAGAGAGGGGAGTACTTTTACTCCGAATTATTATGAAGCATTGACCGGTAACCGTTTGGGAACGAATCCACGCAAGATTCACCGGTGTTATATTCCTGAAGCGGCTAATGTCAATTCGGGATTGAAAATAGAGACGGATCAGCGGTTGAAGTGTCTGAGTGAGGAGACCTTAGTTGAGATCGGAGAAAACAAGTATCTGGATCATAACTTTTTTATCTCACGTGCCATGACTTTGCCGCCGGATATAACGGAGTTTGATGTGAAAGCCTGCTGGCATTTGACGACGTCTGCAACTACAACGAGTTTGGGAGGATATATTTTCGTGATTGCCAATGATGAGCTTTGGCATGATCAACGGATGGCTATGCCTGCGTACAACGTGGATTTGAATATGACATTTATGCAAAAAGCAAGCCCCTGGCATGGGCAATTGTCTCCGGTTATGTTTCTGGCATCTTTGACCGGGAGTGGCACACAAAACTACAGTTCTCCGGAATTGTTATATTTGTTTGATGAAAGTGAAGGACAGTTTATATATGCCAATGTAAACAGTTCTGCAGCTAATAGGGCTTGTTCTGAATTGGGGATTTATGCCGGCTATTCACTTTTGTACGGGACACATACTGCTTCTCCGAATCAGGCTGTCGCTGTTTTGGGAAACGGTTCCGTTTACCGGATGTTATACCTGAAACTTCCGTCGAAGACAAGCGAAACCGCTGCCGTCCCTTTTACCGTACTGGCTGATGTAATTGTGCCTGGTGAGGTGATAAATTCCGGAACCTCTTATTATCCGATGAAGAATGAGAGTTATATGTTTTTTGCAACGGATAACGGCCTGTATCGTTATAATCTGAGAGATCTGGAAAATGGCAATGCGCCGGGAAGTCAGAATAGGATCATGACATTGACCGATTTCGGTTACAATGCTGATGATAAAATCACCTGTATGACAGTATCCAGGACGGAACAGGAAATATTGTTAGGGATTTCCCGCTATGGTGAAGATACCGAAGGAATGGGCGAGGAACTGAAAGGAGACGTGCTGGTCCTGGATCTGAAAACCATGAATATGATCCGGAAGTATGAAGGAGTGGCAGGTTATCCGGTTGACCTTATGGTGAAATACCAAAAATTTCTCAGAGATGGGAAAGAGAATGGGGGGGATGTGTCGGATATATTGTATTTTTGAAATATCCGGATAACAGGAATAGGTAGTTATATTGGAAAGAGTGTATCAAAAAACGATTTTTGAATACACTCTTTTGTTTTTATGGTATTCTAAATGGAATCTTACAAACAGACGTTGAATAATATTGTTGTAAATTAGTAACTTGTCCAAAGTGATTCATTTTTTTTGAAAAAAAGTGTATAAAAAATTTGGAACTGGGGTATTAATGATGCTATCTTTGCAGCCGCAATCAGGAACCGATGTATTGAACAAACGGAGGAGGTGAGAGGGTATGATGGGTTGGCTTACAGGTTTTTAGGTTGTGTGTAGTTCTTCAGGATATTGCCCTGGTCGGGTTCTGAAAAAAAACTTCAGAAATTTCTTTTGAAAAGTTTGGAAGTAATGAAAAAGTCCTTACCTTTGCAGCCGC